>Ga0157364_1002558_pt1 | contig 17028 bp, 9 predicted proteins | sample AttsexASBM2_FD_111476 | JGI IMG/M metagenome (GOLD analysis project Ga0157364, IMG submission 111476) | Fungus gardens microbial communities from leaf cutter ant in Ribeirão Preto, State of São Paulo, Brazil - Atta sexdens ASBM2 | ecosystem: Host-associated > Fungi > Mycelium > Unclassified ... | reverse complement strand
TTACTTAATAAGCAAAATGCTGCTGGTAGTAAACTTAATTTGTGAATTATATTTAAATATTTTAATATTAATTTTTTTAAACAATAAGAATTTTATTGGGCCATTTATGTGTGTGAATTAATTTTTTTAATTAAACTTTAAATATATAAAGAATGTATTTTATAGCAACCTGTATATATAACAATAAAGATAAATAAAAACAATATTTTCGAAATATTTAACAAACTGTTTTTATCTCAATTACGAGAAACAATATTATTTTTTTGTAAACTGGTATTAATGGATTTTGAATATTTTTTATGAATTTATTACAGCCTGAAAATCACAAGAATAGACTTCGTATATCGATTATTTATTCCGGTTTTCGGTGATGATATATGATGACGATCGCGCGTGACACTTGGAAATTATGTTTCATATCGAGTGTCTGTTTTAAACTCTTCGTGACATGCGGCACTTTTGGCTGTGAGAAATTACACGTGCGCCATGCAACAACCGTGACCGTGTCAAATCGCGAATTTAAATACAAGCGGCTGAGGCGCACCAAACCGATCATTAAATGCAAAACGTCGGAATGTCGGATGCAGGTTACGGAATTTCCTTAATGAAAAGTTGATGGTAACGTGATTATATAATTGAGGCGCCAAGAATGATGCATGACTGTCCTGCAAATACCTCTAATTTTAGTAAAATCTTTAGAGAACTTGCGCGCGCGCGTGTGTGTATGTATGTGTGTGTGTGTGTGTGTGTGTGAGATTTTTTCTTGATTAAAATAAATGTATTTAATTAAAACATTAATAATTTTCTCTTTGCGATTTGTAATTTGAAATACCATTTTTGATTCTTTTATTTGAAATATCGCATAAATCGAAATCTATTGACACGTTTCGATCACAGAAGTAGATTTTATTACAGCAAAATTCAAATAGATTTCTGTATCTCAAGTTTTAATTGCATTTATATATATTACGCATAGTGATTGAAACGAGATATTTGCGTATTGCGAGAGATAGTTCACTAGAGCGGAAAATATAACACATACGTTATACATAATAACAACATTTTCTTTGAAGCTCACAGAAACAACGTGAGAGACAAGAAAACATAATAAGAATATATTTTTCCAACTACTAAGACATGATTGCTAAAAATATTTGTTTTTCAAACATTTCTGAATTGCATAACTTTGATCACAATATTGCAAAATATACATAAACATGAAGAAATTTAAGAAAGGAGCAGTGATTCGCATTACTTATTTATATAATTAATAGTTAGAATTATTTAAATAAGATTATCAGTTGCTATTCATCATTGTCATATATCGGAATTAGACATCATAATAATTTTCGTAATAAATTTACAGAGATTTACAATCTTTCTACAGAGATAAGCTTCCAAAATTGTGATTACTTATGAAATAATAATATAAGTTAAAGAATTACTTTGACTTCTCGAAGGAAAAATATTTTTCGCCGAACGGCATCATTATTCCCGAAATGCCGGTCATGGCTCGACGGGGGGGATCTTCATTTTACTGTTTTCGTCCTACCTCGCTGTCCTAAGCCACCCAATTTACGGTGCAAACATTAAGGTCGTCATAAAGTACCGGCAGTCTTAAGACGCCATAAATCGCGTGCGCCTTTCCGCGCGCCACAACGTCGACCCTCCGCCATCCTCTCTTTCCCAACGCGCGTTCCTTTCGCTCCACTTTTGAGGGCGAATCTGCAAAAGCCCGCGCGGCACGGCAGGTGTATTTCACTTTCGTGGCTGTAGTTCTCTGGAGCACGCGTGCCAAAGCAGCTTACCGAGAATTTCGTTGCCGTCTTTTGCCCGCCTGAGAGGGAAGATTGCGGGCTGAAGTTGCGCGCCGCCACCGTCGACGGAACAAAAGCACCCCCTGCCACTTAAATATTAAATTCACCGCGGAGCAGAGAGAAGATGAAAAAATTAATTAATAATACGGTCGAATATTAAATGCCTTTGTTTCACACGCCAGCTTTACAAAGTTTACAACGTTTGACGATGCTCACATTCGATCTCAACAGCATATTATGCGATGATGAAATAATGAGCTTGATATAATAGTACAATTATTAAATATAAATTTTCTTGGATTTGAAAAAAATGTATCCAATGGATGATACGCATGCATTCTTGCCAGTACGGAAAAATATATATTTACCATTTTTTATAAAACTTGTTTCTTTTAAGATTCAATGCACACACACATACACACACACACACACACACACACACACATACAAAAGCGCGCGCGCACAGAGAGAGAGAGAGAGAGAGAGAGAGAGAGAGAGAGAGAGAGAGAGAATAGACTATTTTATAGATCTCAAATAAATTGTATAAAAAGTTAAATATGACAGAAATGTCCTACGGAAATAACATTTAGATTATGCGATCAAGAAATAGATGAAGAGCTTTGAATCTTTTTATATGTGACAAGGTATTCGTAATCAAAATCTATCGGCTCCATTCGTCAACATATACCGCATATCCTTCCGGTATACCTATATCTAGACTCGTTGCCGTATCTAAAACGAAATAAATCTTCTGGGAGGAAAGCGGATTAAAAGAAACTGAAAATCTATCCGGCGATAATAAGGACGAACGTTATATCGACGAAGATTGAGTCGCAGGATAGTTCCGCGCGGTAATTCGAGGCGCAAATAAATCGATATCCCCGCGTTCGTTGGTTGTTATTATTAATGACTTTAGTGCTCGTCGTTGCGGCGATAACGGGATATTAGGTGGACTCTCACCGCTATGTAAAATTATAGAACGGTTTGGCGAGAGAACACAGACGTATTTCCGCATAAGCGGCGTCATTATCATTTTAGCGTAATTAGCGTTAGGTAATTACTGAGCATATTCATCATGGCATGTCTGGGATATCATACTCGAATAGTATTTATATATCGTCACACGGTGCATATTCATAGTCACCGCATGCATGCACGCGCACACGCACACGTTACAAACTACAATAACGGTGCATGATGTGCAGAACATTTTTTTTTTTCAGATAATAATAGAAATAACGATTAATAAAAGCAGTAGTACAGTTATATTGGAGCGCAGAAATTCTTCATATAAAATAGCCAGTCGATACGAACTAAAAGTAACATAACATCGATGTGATAATTTCGCACTCAACAATATGAATGTAATATAACACATGTTATATTACATAACAATTACATTGTTCAATGCAAAATTATAACATTTATATTATGTTTCTTTTAGTTGATGTGAGCTGAGATATTTGCTTTGAATTACACAATTTTCCATTAGAACGTTTTTTTAAACCCGTCTTCAACGATTTGAATCTAAAAGTAAGAAATTTGTATCCCTAGTGAACAGAGAGTAAGTTCGCTTCTACAATGTCCGGAAAGAGAAGTGCTTCTCTCTCCATAATATATTAGTTACGCTAATATAATATAACCCAGTGCAACCAGAAACGCAATTACAAAACAGTAATAAGGAAAGAAGAAATACATGTCAAAGATTTTTTTTCATTTCACATCTGTAAACTCGCATGAAATCATTCTGTAGATTATACCCCGTATAGGCAAATTCAACACTATTCATCTTTTTAAATTTTAAACAAATTAAAATGAATAATTAATCGGACAATTTTATCGGACAAATAGTTAAATAACACAGTAAATAACTCATAAACTAGAGTGATTTTAATGCGATTGGATTAAATGTCTTCAGCGACGAAGAATACATTTACCTCGAAACTCGGAAGCTGCGGAATTTCATACGATAATACAAACGTAACGTGACACAGTTTGGTAACTATCGTTACAATTATACGGCGCGGATGAATGCCAAAGCGAGACAAACAATGGAGGACAAAATGAGTCCACGAAGATGAGAATACTGAATTGTAGCAGTTGCATCGCCGGCGGAGCTGCTATTATCGCGGTCGCTCGTGCGTATGCACACACGTGCACGCGGATGCGCTTTCGCGTGACATCCGCCTAAACCGCTCTGTTTTGTAGCGCGCACAACAGATACACCGGGAATGCGAATGCCGCGTGTAAAAGGCAGCTCGAGAAACAGATGCGTGGCAGTGGGTGGTGTTAATAATGCCTGACGACGGTTCTTACAAGTCGCCTTACGTCAGAAAAGCACTGACACACCGTGTGCAATTTAAGTGCGGCAGGCATCCCGTCGTCGCGAATATTCGCGCAAGACGTCTTCTATCACGTATTCTGTGTACATCCAGTCTACCGAATGCATTTCGTCTGTGCAAGCATCTTTGTGAAAAAAAAACTCAAGAAAGAGATTAGCAGCATTGCAACAATTTAAAACTCAATATCAACAAAATACAGAAAACAATATACAGTCTTGCTAAGAGGGATCGGAGCGAATTGGATCACAGAGCGAATCGGATCAATGTAAATTTTCAGATAGTCAGTCGATATTTGTTATTAATTTGATTACTTTTTTTTTTCAAAAGCAGCTCTTTTGAAACAATAAATAATAAAACGACGACAAATATTTATTCACTCTCAAAATTGATTCGCTATCTCATATATTGATCCGATTCTTCTCGATCTATCCTAAGTATAACCCAGACAAAACAACAAATCGATGTCATTAAAGATATGATATTAAAATGGATCATAAGTGATTAAAAAACGATTATTTTAGTGATTATTTTAGAGTCATCTTGACATCATCATGATGACTTTTGTTCTGTTTGAGAAAGCAATCTCAATTTATTACATTTTTTTTTAAACAAATCAATAAAATTGTTATAAAGATAAATATTATTTTTCAATAAAGCTGTTTTTTAATTTATTTTTCATTGGGAAATTTGTGTTGTGGAGATGCTTTGTTCCTATGTAGATATCCGAATTTTTTTCGAGAATCCTATCGCGTCAGAATAATATCTTTATAATTTTGTGAATAATACCTTTAGAACTTAAAATAAATTTTAAAAAGAAAAAGAAAAAATTTGTAGAGCAATTTTATATATAAAATAGTTTAGTTATATAAGATAGTTTAAATAAATCATGCTACTTTTATTCTAAAATCGTAGACTTGAGAGCGACAAATAATTATCTGAGATGGACTATAGTATTCTACCTTATCCAATTATCAATTTACATACGGAATTTCTTCACCCGAAGATATAGAAGCGGACACGCTAACTTCGTTTAACCGTTCGATGAAACAGTTTCAGAGGAGCGTTTTTGATTACCCGGCGCGGTACACTACGTGAGTCGTAAATGTCGATTATTGTGAATTATCGGGCTCGGCATAGATGCAAGTTGGAAGTTTCCAACTCGTAAGTCACAGAGTCGTGTCCCTGTAGCGAACTGTAGTGCGCGGTATGTATATGAAAGTACACTTCCCCGCGCGCGCGCTGGGTATATCTGGAAATTATACCCCATAATACAGCCACGGGACTCGAAGAAATTTACCGCCGCAACGTACCGCGTAACAAATGTACGAGTGTTAAAAATGTGGAGGCTAAAATTTCATAAGAAAATGTCGAGGGAAATACGCTTGTGCGCGCACAGGTGTTCCATTACAACGCCGGATACAAAACCCAGGCAGGAGAGAGCGTTTAAAAGTTTATCTTCTATTTCCAAAGTTCTGCCCAATAAGTTTAAATTTTGTTACGCTAATAAACGCGATGTGCTTTTTACTAATATTATTAATGTCGTCAGAATTAAGTTAGAAACTAATTGTTATGAAATACTATCTCTTTATGACGTCTCTTTTTGCTAATATTGCGTACATAAGTTGCCATAAAATGAGATGATAATAATTGTTACATGAATGATCAAGTACTTTACAATGAATACCGGTAATCGCGGTGAAACGTTAATGATAATGGTACTTTCTTGAAATTACTACGTACTATGCACGCTGTGACGTATTATGTACAACATAAAATTTAATGTTGATTCACTTCATAAAAACTTACGTTACGGTCGTCTACTACGTATATTTTGCATAAAGAGTCATTTATATAATGTGATTAAATCAACGTATACAACGTGAAAATCATCCAAGACGATCTCGCATGTCTTATAAATATATCTTATAAAATTAATTAATTTCGCAAATTTTAAGGGAATTTAAATATCATTACAAAATATAAAAGGAATAAAATTATCTCAAAATTTAAGACAATTAAATTCATGCTTTTCATATTCACTCTGTATAATGAAATGAAAAAAATAATACATACACAATTCAAAATGTAATATGAGATGAAATGAGGAAGAATAATTCTCTTTCCCTCTACCTATAATTTTATAAAATAATCCGTTGAGAAATTTATATTAACTTTACTATATTAAAATCCAATTTTATTTTCAAATATTATCATATTGTTTTATTAAGGATAATTAACCTGAAAATATAGCCATCTTTTATTGGGTAACGATAATCTGGGATAATTTTTACACTTCAAAAGTCATTTCGTTAATATTACTAATTATTCTACAATTTTTCAGTATTTGAGATAATATTTATATATATTTACTTAATATTTAAAAAAACTGAGATAAGAAATAGAAAAAGTAAGTACGGATTTTCGATTAGTAGAGAAAATTATGTATAATACACTATATAAATATACTGTAATTGAGCTTCAATCAAAGATTTCTCATTGCAGAAAAATTATTCCAGGCGACTATTCTCAGATTAATCGGCGCTAGAGATAAATATTATATTTCAGTGCATTAATAGATCCGATCGTGCAATTGTGTACGTCAAATGCACTCTCCGCCGAGAAACTTCCACGACAGTGTATCGATTATATTGCCCTCGACGTTGTCTCGGATACTGCGCTCGCAATGCAAACGCCTTCGGCGTTATTAACGCCGTCGCAGCTTTGGCCCTCATGCTCGCAACTCGCAACAACCCCTTTCCATTTAAGATTCTCATTCCGGGCACGATAACGCTCAGGTAACCGAGACGATGAGGACGACGGCGCGGCGCGACGACGGCACCCTCGTCGTCGCAAGGAACGTCGTGAGGGTTTGGTTTAATTATCTTTGCCTCCATGGGTCGGCGAGGCGCCGACTTACCGGTCTGCGGTATCCTACCTACCTTGCGACGCGACGTGACATCGTTCCTAATTCTCAACCCCCGCCGATTACATTATTAATACCAACGTCAGAACAAGCCGACGCGCAGCGTCGTCGCGTCGAAGCGACAAGTTTTTGCTCAAGATTGCCGGAGGTGGCCATACATATGGATGTGAGCTAGAGAGGATACCGCCTGAGACAGACTCGGGAATCAGCCGTGTTATTAGCGATCCTGCCGATCCTACCGATCCTGCCGATCCTGCCGATCGGCGATCGTGCGAACGGACGTTTCCATTTATTTCTCTGCGCCTCAAGAATTCAAGAATGGCGCGTGATTACATCACGATTTCGTTTATTTTACGAGATTGAAATCGATTCATATAACTGTCTCATATATATCGCGTTGTACTGATATCGGTATGCTTGATTATTATCTTCCGATTATATTAATGATTACTCAAAGATTTACATCTTTTTGAATATTCAGGAATAATTATTGAATATCGATGCGTATGTACACGCGCATTAGTTGCATAATCCTATTTACTAGCATAATCGTGATAGTAACGGAAAGCTATAGAGTCTCGGTTTACACAATGTAAAGTAACTTCCATCGATTATCTAAACGACAAATGAAAATAACAGATAGACTAAAAATTTTTAAAATTGAGAAGAAAATATAATTTGCTAGATGACAAAATTAACTGGGAAGTAGTTTATATTTTATTTTATGTAAATGATTACCTGGGATGTTTTCACATCTCAATTAAATCACCACTACTAACAATATATTATTATATATTGGTTCCTTTCCGATTTATTGGCGTTTGAGAACATTATAGGTATGAATTTATTATTAATTTATTTCACTCACAATTTTTTAAAAAAGTATATAAAAACAACAAAATCAATATTTATACAACTCTTTTACATAAAGTAGAAACTAAAATAATTTAGGCAAAAGGGCTCAAGAGCCACATACAGTTGGTCAATGCAATGTTGGTCTTTGCAACCGACAAAAATAGACGAAATGAAAATTTTCTTTATTTAATTTCACATTGTAGTAAAATTTCAAGATGTATTTTATTATACTGATTACATTGTCACATTTGGTTCATTGTTATTTGAAATTCTCAATCTAGGATCTTTATCGTTTAACACGAATGAACATTGGGAAATGTCTATGAGGGAACGGTAAAGATTAATCAAGATTAATTGAAGTGTGAAGATTATTTTTTAAAAGTTGCCTCTGAATTTGTATAATTCTACGTTGAAGATGGCCTGAACGGGAACCGAAACATCTGCTTTTTAATTGTACCAAATACATATGAGAGAATAAAAGATACATATTGTCATAAAATAATTTCTGCGCTTTACCAACTGCGTGTGACTCTTAAATCTTTTTGCCTAATTTTTAGTTTATACTTTATATAAAAATAAATTTCAAACCGATTAAATATCTTTAAGTACCTTTAGCTTATTGTGACAGTAAAAAAATTAAGATTTTTAATATAATACTTTTTTATTGCAAATTTTTTATGAAATTCCATATTTTAAAGATTTGTAAAATAGTTATTGAAAAAGAAAGAAAATATATTCAAAAAGAAAAAAACAGTATTCATTTTACAATTGTTCACATTTTATTGCTGCAGAGATAGCAAAATGCAGACTATTTTATGCACTCTTCAATATTTCAATATCTGTTTAAACATTAACGACGTCTTTCGTACAGATTATTCAAAATGTATGTTTATATTCTTTCTTCGAAACGTTTCGCCTCGTTCTAGCTGAACTATTTTCTATAAGCGGTAATAAACTGAGCATTCGAAGTAACCACCAAGCGTAACGCCGCACACGCTCAACTGATCTGATTTCCACAATTTCCGCAGTAGTCTGGCGGATTGTCATGCGAAACGCGAATGAAGCCGTAATTTAACGCGCGTACTCGACGAGGAAAGCACGGGCCATCAGCACGAGCGAAAGAGAGCCGCGACGCGACGCGACGCGACGCGACGCGCGACGGATAGAGTGAGCGGGTTGACAGCGCGCGAGGGATGGCGAGCGGGAAAGCGGTAGAGCGGAAAATAATGCAGCGTGCGGAATTACAAATTACACGCTACTGGAACGGTGGGTGGGTCCTACCCTCTCGCGGCGTGGCAGAAAGGTTGTGTTCGTTCCGTTGATTACACAAACAACATTCATCGCAACGCGGCTGGTAGACAGAGAGAGAGAGAGAGAGAGAGAGAGAGAGAGAGAGAGAGAGGGGGGGGAGAATGTGTAGCAGAGAAGGAAGAAAGGGAGAACAGAAAGAGAGAGACAAAGACGTGGCGATATAGGAGTCGCGAGTATCAAACGCGGTCGTTACAAAGCTCACTATTAATCTTTATTACAAACAATGCTCTGTGTTAATTTCGTGTAATTTCCCGCCCGTCATGCTCTAAACGTGCTCGCGCGTACACTCAAGTGTCATATTGTTTTAGCATGTGGCTGCAAGGATGCACAGTCTTTAATCGCTTTAAAGGGCGATACATAAAAAGCGGTGCTTCCAGATTGATACGTTAGATAGATACGAATATGAGATCATCAATTTTATCTGTACCTTTACAAGTGGCAAGCAATTTCGCTGGATAAGAGATAAGTGATAATTGTTGAACGATGTTTTTGAGAGTTTAACTAGAATACTAGAAACGTGCGTATTCGCGTCCACCATTTTTATTCCTTTTCCTACTCCTTACTCTGTCCCCAATTCCATCACTGAATTGACGGATTATAATCATTACAGGTTATGATTTGTATTTGCTGTTTGCTCCTTTTTTGTAGCTCCTTTCCATTTTTGCTCTTAAAATCAGTTGAATATCTATCGTAATATTAGTGCAGGACCTGAAGAGTGTCTGGTGTTCAAGTTATTTTTAGATAAGGTGCCAAATATGTATGTCAATTTGAAGAAAAAGATTGAAATTTCTCATCTACGAGAAAGTATAATGATGTTTATTCACAAGTCATGTATTTATTTTACAGCAATACAGCAAATTGTCGACGAATATCCGCAGGAAATTAATTAATAATTAAAATAATCGAATACATTTTTCTGATACAGTTAACCGCAACAAGGCATTTTATAAATGCCTTAATATATAATATCGTTAATATATAATATTTCAATTTTTTTTATATCCTTCTTTTCGTCTCTTAGTTTTATGGTAAAATTTCGAAGTGCGGAAATACATAAATACAAAGGTACAAGATTTCCAACAGCTTAGAAGCTATAACAACCGTAATGACCATAACCAGCATAACAGAGCAAGGAGTGGGGAAAGGAGTAAAAAATGGCGGATATGCGAATACTCACGTTTATAGTGCCTTAGTTTAGCGCAAATGTGAATAGATAAAGCCCATGAAAATAAGTTTTTTAATATCATCCCCCTTTGGTCGAATCAACGCATGTAATCGCTCAAGTGTGCGCAAAGCATTGCAATCCGTTCTAACGCGAGTTTTTTCATTTCAACATATATCCCTTCCGTATTCGTGTCTTAATTATCGCAAATCAGGATATTTTACGTGACTGGCAGAACAATTATTGAAAATCCGGATATATTTTCGAGGAGATTTCCCTCTTTTCTCCTCAACGAGACGCAATCCACACGGCGATGAAAAGCAGTGCACGGTATGTTTTACGTAAATGGCGCGTGAAATTGCGTGCGAATTGTGCGCGGGTAACGCGTGCCGTAGCTGTAAACAATGATACCATGCAAATATTATACGAAACGAGACCCGTGGCAGCGTCACGGATTTATTGGAAAACTCGATACTCTCGCCAAGTCTCGGGTCTCTTGAGAACACGCGACATGTACATAAAACACACGTACATAAAACAAGATAATTCCAGATCTCCGCGGATTTCATACCAAGCACGATTTTGCCCCCTCATAAACAAACTGTGGAAAAAGCTATGGGAGAAATGAGATGCAGCGCTGTACGCCTTAACGCGAACTCTATATACAGAGCACTTGATACTTTCTAGGTTGAAGCTTGCATAACAGAAATCTATACACACCTAAACCACATATAGTAGTGAAAGGGTATTAACATACAGTAATACCATGTAGCGCATTTTGGCTGCTTTTATTGTTACACTATAAATTATTTCTCTACATATGACATTGTTATCAATAACATGGAGCAAGTTTACTGTTATTTCGAAAAGCTTTCAAAAAGCTTTTAAACCTCATTACTATCCCACAAAAGCAATGTTCTATAGTTTAGATCCATGTATTGTATCCACCAGTATTTTACTGAACATATCATTATATTATTGACCAATATTTACATTTTGACAATAATGATATTAATCAAACGCGTACTGTTTATAATAATCGCAAAGCTGACTAATGCAACTGTTAATTGATTAAGTTTATCACAATGAGAATTTCCTCCAAAGACGACTGAACGCGGCGGGGAACAACGTATTATAAAGGGGGGATTAATGAGCATAGAGAAGATCTCTTAGATCATTACCCTTTACGAAGTTTGGGATGGTAAACCCCAGCGAGAGATTGTTAACGTAGTATTCCGCCGATCATATAACAAGGAAGTTGGTTCAACTTGCGAGCGCGATTAGAGTACAATGAAATGAAACATAATCATGATGATGAAATATAAGATTAAAGTATAAGAAATTAATAATAAATAGACAATCCTATTATTTTGGTTCCTTGCTTCAAAAATGACACAATTAAGAAAATGTGATTTTTGTCCTATCATGAATGAATTAAGTAAACATTATCCTTTCATCAAAAATGAACTAACTTAATTTTGTCAAAATCGTCGAAAAAAATCGTGAAATCATTAATCAATTCAAAAAAGGTAGTCTTTTAAGGATTGTAAAAATAACAAAATGATATTTGATCATGTTAAGAATATATTCCTTTCGCTGTTATTATTTAATTATTTGATTAGTCAAAAATTTTTTCTGTCACATTAAAAAATGTTTCTCTTTTTTCCTGAGAGAAATTTAATATTTTAGTCGTGTCACTTTTGAAGTAAGCGAATGATATGATGTTACGTATAAACTTTGCATTCAGCATTAATTATTATTTTTTCTAATAAGGTATCAAACTTATAAACATTTTTTTAAATATAATTAATTGATCAATTTAATTAATTGATTAATTAATTTTAAAAAATGTATCGCTCGCATTCGCGAAGGATAGAAACACACGATCACATTTATTATTTAATTTGATATTTCTTACTGATACATCGTTCATTCGCTGAAATCATACTTTGACGCTTAATTTTGACAATAGTAACGCGAATTACACCTCGCAGAATATTTATTTCTATATGAAGAAGTGTATCCATTAACTCATATAGATGATAATAAGAATAATAACAATAATAATAATAATAATAATAATAATAATAATAATAATAATAATAGTAGTAGTAGTAGTAGTGTGAACGTGCGAATGTAATCACGTGATTGATACGCGCCAATAAAAATAAAAATGTAAAGAAGCACATTATGCAAGGATATTTTGTTATGTTTTTACGCGAAATCGTATTGTAAACGATATATAAAAAAAATGCAAATATAATAGAAATAATCAAATACAATGTCAAAATTAAAAAAGAAGCGAAATCAAAATGTTTTGATATATTTCTTATTGTTACATTCAATTGCGGAAATTACAACATATTTAGCTCTGGCAATAGTAACGCGGCAATTGTCTTATCTCTGTCGTGAAACAGTTATTTCTACAGAAAGAAACGCACTAATTAGCTCATATGGATATTCGCAAACGTGCGAATATATATAACCACGTGATACGCGCTAGTAAGAGTAATGAAGGTCGGGCAAGGGATCTTATCTGTCGATAAGAAGCAGCTCGGCCGCGTCATCCCGTATATATCTCTTTTTTGGTAATCCCTGAAGATCGTCGCTTGGCCGAATGAGAGCTTTGGCGTTCCCAGACGGCCCGTTTGCCTCTAATAGTCTGTATTAAACATCCTACCAACGAGCATTAGCGATAATCCGTAAACGCGACCCACTATTTCAATTCGATTTAAAATAGATAATTTTTTACGTCTATAGATTGCCTTTTCTTTTTTTAAATATTGTACTGGCATAAAAGTTTTCCAATAAACACTTTCGTAAAATTCATAAAAATAATTGTCGTTAAAAAGGAACATGGTTAACCACTCTACGATCCACAATTAACGTGGATCCGATCGGCGCGACGCGATATATCTCCTGAGTTTGCGAACCACTGCTCCACAAACACCTGCTATGTCGCCTGTAATGTTCTTCCCGACTGCAGTCTCACTTGGACGACACCGGGAGTCCCGGGTTATAACGTGGCCCGGGAACGTTTTTTGCGCGGACACGTCCCGGCACTGGCATCGATTTCGCATCTACCGGGTGTCTCGGTCATGAAAGGACTTGGTCCCGGGAGGGAGGAGGGATCGAGGCTGAGGGTGCGGGGGCAGAAAAGGACCTCCATTATCGGGCGTCCCACTTTTGTCCCACGGTTTTGCACCAGTGCAGTGCCGTGGAGAGTACCATGAGTAGCGACTCCTAATGCCATGAAATCACCACGTAACGCCGTATAACGTTCTACGTGCTATTTTCTACCTTTACTCCTAGTCGTTTTCTAATCCAAGGAATTCCAAGAGCGCTTGTTCCCCGTTGTACTTCCACCGTGGCATGAACGGCACTCTAATTTTACCGCAAACATTCCGCTCTTCCCGCCTCCCATCCAGGGAAGCATCTTAAAAATCTCTGGGCAGAGCTTTCCAGGAGTTCTTCCCGTGTGCCACGGAAAATTATTAGATGGCCCCGTGCGATATAATCGAGAGGCTGTATACATTTATCTCCCGTCCTGCTTGGCTGCCGACTAGTAGAAGCACTGAAATTCGCACCGCGCCGTAAAGGTGTGGTAGTAAAGGTTTAATACCTGCAGCCGCTTAGAAAAACTCCATTTTTCGAGGAGCGTCAAGCACACAACAGTGCGCTCTACACAAGGGACTTAAACTCTGTTAAATCTGGTCGAATCATTAATTTTGAGACAAATTATTTCACTATTATACTACATTACCATCTTATATAAGTACGAGAGTTTGTGCGGGATTTAGCATGACGGAGATAAATTATTAGTATTCTTGCATATTCAATTAGGATGGCTTACGTTATTATTAATCATCACGATGTGTCATCGTCTAACAAACATTTTAATTACTGTTGTAAAATGTTGTACGATAATTAATCGAGCAATATCTTTTATGTGTCATCGATAAAATGTCTTTTTTTTTTTATTCATCGCATTCTACGTTCTGTATCGCTTTAATATTTATTTTTACAACGTGCACCATAATTTCACAAATAACAATCGGGTCGATGTTATTGCATTATTAGCAATTTACCAGGGCGATATTGTCGCCGCACAGTTTGAGTTTTCCTCTGCCGAATTTCACGTTCGGCAGTTCGGCAGTAATTAACCGAGGGAATGAAATCGCTGCGCGCGTTGTGCGTTTATCGGATTTTAACAATAACTCGGACGTTTCGTGTCGACATAAAAACGGGACAAAAACTGCACGACCGTGGAAAAGATGTTTGTTCGAAACAAAACGACATTATCCGCAATCGTCGGTGTACAATCGATTGCGTTGCGAAACTCATGTAAAACAAATCATTCACCGTTGTAGACGATATCGTATTCAGACACAATGCATTTCCATAGCGCGCCGTCGTAATTTTCGGATGCCCCGCTTCGCAACTTGTCCCGATTCAACGGGATTAATTTGATTACGACAACGACGGACATTGCCAACAACAGAGTCGGCTAGTACACGAGGCCGCAGGTTGCATTTCTCTTCTCTATTTATGGATATCGATCCGGACATTTCACTTTCGATATAGCCGTTTGTAGAATTTTAAAATTAAAAATCAGTGGCTGCATCGATGCATTCCCGACCGTGCGTCAGCAAATTATTATTTTATAATATTTTGACTTTATTCGGTATTATCTTAAAAATGGAACACATCATATACTCTGTGATTGTTTAACCAATTACGCCATTAAATCAAATTTTTAAAAGAGGTAACGATGATCAACGGCGATCGAGAAAATTAATTTTAGTTAATAATCAGGTTATTTATAAAAGTATAATAGATTTTTATAAAGGTCTAGATTATAAATATCTTGTCATTAAAAGAGTGTGAAATGCATAAAAATTTTGTGTTGCATGAATTAATCCTCAATCCGCAATCACATTTTTATTCCCTCCATCCTACAATCTGAGTCTTTTTTGTGAAGCGCAAGCTTTTTTACTGTTCTACTAGTTCTACTTTCAAAAAAAAGTTCAGGGTTATATTTTAACATCTCTATTACAACACTAAATCGTTTTTTAACTCACATGTTAAAATCTTTATTTAATAAAAATTGAAATTTGAGCAAAAATGAGGGTGAAATCTGAGAGGAATATGCTTGTGCCAAAAAAAAGACCTAGATGCAAACAGAGAGTTAAAGATCTATTTCCTCGAATGTAAAATTTACGTATGAAAAGCTATATCACTCAATATCGATAAAATTCTAGAGTTTAATCAGAGTAAATTATTTACAAAAATTTTAAATCCGCTTAGGAGCGTGATAGTCGATTCGCTTCAACTTCCCTAGAAAACTAGAAATACGACTCGGCATCGATTGCGGCAGCTGTAGGCGAAGAGAATAGCGTCGTATAAACCGTCAGGAAACATGGTTTTGAGCTCTTACGGGTACGCTATCCAGCATCCGGGCGAAGTTTACCCCTTTTCTCCCTCTCTCTCTCTCTCTCTCTCTCTCTCTCTCTCTCTCTTCTTCTTTTACCGTTTCTCGACATCGAGCTATATATACACACGCCGAAGATAATCCACTGCTAAGCTCGCTCAATTCGCAAAGACTGTGCGCCGTTTGTTTCGGGATTTGCCATTCCGCTTGACTCCCTTCGAGCTCCCTTGCCACCGCTCCTCGACACGTCGCTTCCGTCCTATCCGCGAATTCCCTATCTCTTTCCGACTATCGCGACTATCGCGATAGCTCGACGAGGCAGCCAGTTTCTGGAGAGAACTACGTCAGGGAGTTCGCGAGACTTTGGCAGCGTGGCGAAGAGAGACAAAGGGAAACGAAGGGAAATCCGGGAGGGGAAATGACGGAAAAGCGGCGGAAGAGCGGGCGAGGAGAGAAAGAGAGAGGGGGAGAGAAGGAGGGGGGGAGGAAGGAAAAAGGGAAGACTGACGTTTCTCTACCGGCTGAACATTGTTGTCTCGCGCAAAGGGTCCCTCTGCCACGAGATGATAAGAAAGAATCCGCTGTTTATCTGCACTAGTTGCCGCTGGCACTATGGCCGCCATCATAGTGAGAAACGTGGTTCATCGTGGATAGAGGAATGAAGATTGTTTGCACAGTGTAAAACGCGAGGGAGAAAGCGAGAACGTCGCGATGAGTGATAAGCATATGCTCTTTTGGATAGAGTGAGCACCGCTGTGAAGATAAATACTGTCTCGAGGAAACGCTGAATGTATCTCTTTGAATTAATTTCAAAGCATAGACTTCCGCCCTGCTCCTTCCTAGTTTTTAATCGAAGGACCGGCGCAAGAACTTTTATTCAGAACATCCAACCTTAATTTTAATAATAGATTCTTTGAGCAATTTGGAGTTAGTTTTTGCTTAACTATAAACTTGGGCAGCAAACTGAGCTTCTTCTTGCTATCGAATAACGAATCCATATTGCCTCTTTAAATTCAGCTGGAATGTACTTTTTCAAGAATTTAATTCGAGATCTAATAACCGTATGCTGTCATTTACAAATCCATATATTGACTCTTCTTTAATTATTTTATATATATATATATATATATATATATATATATATATATAATATTATAATAAGAGTAAAAAAAAAAAAAAATGTGTAA
>Ga0157364_1002557_pt1 | contig 17029 bp, 13 predicted proteins | sample AttsexASBM2_FD_111476 | JGI IMG/M metagenome (GOLD analysis project Ga0157364, IMG submission 111476) | Fungus gardens microbial communities from leaf cutter ant in Ribeirão Preto, State of São Paulo, Brazil - Atta sexdens ASBM2 | ecosystem: Host-associated > Fungi > Mycelium > Unclassified ... | reverse complement strand
TCTCTCTTTCGCAAAAGAGGAATCAAAAGGGATATCAAATTTCTTCGAATGCGATCAATTTATCGTTACAACTTACACTCCAAAGTTTATCGTTACAACTTACACTCCATCCTTTTAGCAAAAGTTAAAATTGCAAGTCTGGTAGAATTTGTATCAAAGTTTTATCATGGAATATCTTTATCGCTTCTATCTTTCATTTTCAAGATTTTTGTTAATGGAATATCATATAAGCAACACGCTTATATCGGATTTAAAGATTTTAGCGATATAGACATGCCCTGGTTTCCGCGGAAAATATCCGACCTCGATCGGGCGCAAAAAGTTCTCATGTATGGCTCGGAATTGGATGCGGACCATCCCGTAAGTTTACCGCATGTTTTCGTAAACATGTTACTGCAATTCCTCCTTCTTGCTCTCGACTGCGTGCTTTAACAAAACTATTCGGCAATTGTAGGGTTTCAAGGATACCGTGTATCGTAAACGCCGCGAGGAATTCGCCGACATCGCTTACAATTACAGATAGTAAGTAAAGTAAAAAGATTTCTCCCTTCCCTTTTCCCTACAATTACAAGTAATATGATGTTTTAGTGGTCAATCAATACCGAGAGTGCAGTACACGCCGGAGGAGATCAGAACTTGGTACGTTTGCAAAATTCTTCGTAAAAAGGAAAATACTTTTTATCAAATCACATTTTAAATTATCATAAAGATTTGAAAAGATACCGTATTGGAATGTAAAAGATTATGGTTTTCAAAAATTGAATGTGTAACATTTTTTGAAAAAAAGAAGAAAGACTAACAATAAGTAAAACAATTAACGAAAATATCTTGCAATCATATTAAAAATTATGATATATTTTAAGTCGCGCGAATCAATTCTATTGTCTTTCGAGATACCCTATATAACTTCTTCTCATTAAGCTACGGACAGAACTGCAAACGTGCCTCCGAGTACATGAAGGCAATTGACACAGATAGAAGAATCATTTTTATTTCTCGATACTTAAGTTATATATTTGCTCAGTATCTTCCTTGCAAACTCCCACCTTTCGAAACGAAAAAGTCAGTTTGTTTTTTTCTTCCATCCTCCCCCACATCTCTCTCTCTCTCTCTCTCTCTCTCTCTCTCTCTCTCTCTCTCTCTCTCTTTCTCTCTTCCTTCATGTGTCTCTTTGTAAAGTACGAATCGAAGTAAGATTGGCACACGCTGAATGCACCCTTAATTGCGTCAATTTGATTTATCCTCAGCGTGAGAAGAGATAGAGGAGCAACTCAGCTAATGCAATCTCTCTGACTTAAATGCAGCGACGCATATAGCAAACATCATCGCTTCAGCAAATTTAATTAAAACGAAAGCTTTTCGGTAAAAGCCAAACGTTTGAACAATTTAATGTAATTCATTTATTGTTTAATAATGCTTTAATAATAATCAGCTAATTATAAAAAAAGTATACTGAAATATGTTGCAAAGATAAACAAATTAAACGTAACAATATTATCGAAATGTAAAAAGATTGTAAAATATAACAAAATTGCTAATTTATGTGTCTTAGGGGAACCGTTTTCCGCGAATTGCATCAACTCTATCAAAAATACGCGTGTAAGGAATATTTGGAAAATTGGCCGAAGCTAGTCAAGTATTGTGGATACAGGTACATCTAGCAAATATTTAATACGAAATTTGTCCATAATTACATTTAAAAAATTAATAATTATCGATATCCAAAAAATGCATGTGCATTTTCAAAAATAACTTATATTTAAAAATATATTTTTTTTAATAAATAAAGCGAAATATCAATTTACAGAAGTAGCATAAAAAATTCGATATTTTTATGCGATATTTTTATCTTTCAATTAGAGAAGACAACATACCACAACTGCAGGATATAAACGTTTTCCTGAAACGTGAGTAAAACTATTACGTAATTAATCTGTTATTTCGCGGAAGTAATAATAACTTGTTTAAATAAGAATCGCTATATCTGCAGGAACGACAGGATTTCAACTTCGCCCAGTCGCAGGTTATCTGACACCGCGGGATTTCCTCTCCGGCCTCGCTTTCCGAGTGTTTCATTGCACGCAATACATTCGACACTCTTCCGATCCATTTTATACGCCAGAGCCGTAAGCTTCTCTATAAACGTTCTTTATAAAAGAACAAACAATATACTGTATAAGACCAAAATACAAACATTGATGATGAAATAAAACTCCTAAACCTTTTCTTCACTGCTATCGACACTTTAAAACAATTGCAACTATTGCGCAATTTGCAGAGATTGCTGCCATGAATTACTGGGCCACATGCCGCTGCTTGCGAATCCAAGCTTCGCACAATTTTCTCAAGAACTCGGTCTGGCTTCTCTCGGCGCGTCCGATGAAGATATAGACAAACTGGCAACCGTAAGTCTTCAAATATAGAAAAATATTTCTTTTCTCTTCCACGCATTCGACTTCTGTCTTTCCAGCTGTATTTCTTCACGGTGGAATTCGGTTTGTGTAAGCAAGATGGTATGTTACGCGTTTATGGGGCCGGATTATTATCATCGGTGGCAGAATTAAGACATGCTGTTACCACCCCCGAGAAAACCATGAGATTCGAACCGGACATCACTTGTAAGCAGGAATGCATCATCACAGCGTTTCAGAATGCGTATTACTATACGGATAGCATAGAAGAGGCAAAGGAAAAAATGCGGTGATTATCTTCTTTTTTTATATCTTTACATTTCACTGGTTTTTGCCTGTCATTCCCCTTTTCTTTACATTCAAAGTAAAGAAAATATATCTTCATGTTGCTACTATATTGCCGCTTATGTTCTCCAGCGCGTTTGCTAATCAGATTCAACGACCTTTCGGGATACGGTACAATCCGTATACTCAATCGGTGGAGGTGTTGACGGATGCCCAAAAGATTTCAGCAGTAGTTAGCGAGTTGCGAGGCGATCTATGCATAGTATCGAACGCCCTGAAAAAGATTCATGAGCAGGATGATACTGTCGATGTCGAAAGAATAACAAACCTGCTAACGCACGGCATCGACATGACGCATGATAATTCGTCCTCGGATAGCGATGATCAAGATAACAGTCCCAACGCCGAGGAAACTCATCCTCAAGATCAGCAATCACATTATGATAATAAAGATGTTACTATGAAGAATTAAGTGACATCGTCCTTAGTATCGCATGCCTAGTAATGTAGAAATCTCTGTCTTACATGAAGATCTACAATTATAGTCATATACAATAATCCAAAAATATAATTATTTTGAAGCGCGAACTCATAAAATGTTAAAAAACGTACTGTTGCGTAAAATAGATGGATTAAAGAAAAGACCATCTTTATTTATCCAGTTCGTTAACCTAAGAATAAATAATTTATTGATAACAAATAATCTCTATTATACAAATAATATCTATTATTATCAAATAGAAAAGAAAATATACTGAAACATCGTATTATAGTTAAATCATCTTATTTTAGAATACGTTTTAATGTGAATAGATTGAAATGTTAACTGTTTATGTAATAATATAGAGAACATAATGATCTTTGAGCAGAAGCTTCTCTCTCCAAAAAATAAAAAGGAAAATTTTATAGGCATTAAATTTTCAGTAGTCATTCTACATTATACATTCAACACTTTTAAATGTATCTTTTAATCTTCTCACATATTATAATATAAACACTTTGACTCTGTTTCTATTAAATGTACGAATAAAATGTTATGTAGAATATTATCGAGATATATTGTGTGAGATTAAAAAATGTGCAAAGATAATAAAAATCTTACTAATCCAACTTATATTCTATTCATCTTCATTATTTCTCAGCCAGAAATGATTGGTCGCTCGACATTGAATCAATATGATTAATTTGAACGATGTTGAATCAGTATTGATTCGATATTGAACAATCAATCATTTCTGATTTAGATCTTAAATTTTATTAATTTTTAGTTTTAAAAATAATTATAAATATAAAATACAATAATTTTTATTTAAGCCTCTCTAATCCATGAAATAAATATAATGTTTAATTATTATAATAAATTAATGATTAATGTTTTAATAAATTTCCATTTTTTTTCATCATTTGAATTTTGCTTCAATTTTTTCCAATAAAATTTTATTATTAGTAAAAAATAAATAAATTTAAGTAAAAAACATTTCTCTTGTTCAAGGAATATTTAGAGTTGCATTATGTTTAGATTTGTTGATTTTCGAGAATTTAAATTTTTTACCGATATCGACAATTAAATAATGATATCAAGAATTTATCATACGCATATTTATTTATACAAAGTACAAATTTTGAATACAAAATTCTGGATAAATTTTTTTTCCATTCTTATTTCGAGACAAGAAGAAATTCTACCCAGAATTTAATTCATCATCTGTTCTCGTTTTTAAATCTTAATTAATAAATTAATAAATTACTTCTTTATAAAAAATAAAATTATAAAAAATAATTGTATATATATATATATATATATATATATATATATATAAACTAAATGTTACGTAAATTTTAATATGTTACATTTGATATATTTTAATGCATTACTGTTTTTATATTAAATATTTTATTCAACAAGAGACAATCTATTCCAATTCACCGTTTTATCTTTTTTTTTTAAATAAGTTGTCTTAATAACTTGTCATATAACGAATAAAATTCTGCCGATAAAATCCTTTAATATGCAGATCTAATATATGTATATGTGTGGGATTTAAACTCGGATTTTTAGCACAGAGAGCAGCCACGTAATTCTCTATTGTCTATGCCATAATCGCCACATCGATCTAATATATGCATGAAAACACAAAAAGATTAAATGTTCTTATGAGTAATTATTCACTTATTACATTTATTACAAAATGCATTATAAATGTAATGAATGAATTAAATATTGGCGCAATAATAACTTTTATTATTTTGTTATGTATTTTAACATTTTCAACAATTAAAGAATATGTTATAAAAATTCTGAGTTGGTTAATATTAATTTATTATTAAGTTTTATAACGTTGAACAAATGTTATTCTATTTTTTTTATACTATTTTTCTATTCTATTTTTTATATACTATTATCATAATATTTTATTAAAATCAATATATTTTATTTTAAAAAAATGTATTATTATATGTATACATCACATATATTTTTATTTATACATATTTATTTGATTTATACATTAAATATATAATATAATTATATATATAAATATTCATATCATATTAAATATATATGCATTCATATTAAATGCATAAAATAAAAGTTGTCATTAGTCAAAAATAGATGTGCAAAGTAAAAAAAAATTCGCCTTTCTTGTCAGAAATTAGAATCGAAATATAATAAATGCCCAACAATGGAATATGAATGTTAAGAATAATGTATGTAAATATTTCCAGTTGATATTTCTAGTACGGCCATCTAGCGGTATATTATATAATTGATTTTTGTAAAACGCATGATTGCATATGGCCGCGTGAGAGAGTCAAGAGGAGGTTAATCTGTGAAGAAAATAACCTGGCAATCGTAAATGGTGTATGACAATGTGATTGCTGAATCCTAGCAAGAAACAACAATAATTTATCAGATATGTGTGCGAGGAAGGACGCAGGGAAAGCACATCTGTAGAGAACAATCAGTTAAGTAATCACTTCTAATCGCTTTCAATGATGTAGCTGCCGTTATCTAGGAAGACACATAACGGATATTGTTCTGAGGTTAAATCCTGACCAAATATGGCGCAAATACAAACGTCAACAGTAGACGGATTACCGAAGCATTTTGTCAATGCGATGCGCACTTTGTTCGATATAATGGATGATCAAAATATCGGCTTCGTCAAGTTTGCTGATATCGAGGGTCGCTGGCAGGACGATGGCACGCAGGGTTTACCCAAGGGTGTGCTGGACAGCCTGAAGAAAGTCACACCGCCGAATGGGATGCTATCGTTCGAAAGATTCTGTGCTGGTCTAAAGATCTGCCTACTGCAGATACAGGCAGAGGTAGATGCAAAGAAACACGATGGTCAGCCCAACAGGCCACCATCTGCACCAATACTCATTCCTGACAATCAGAACAAAGTGGCCTGGACCTCATCTAACACCGCCGCTATAAGACCGAATAATGCCATATCCCAGCAACGTACCCTTAGTATGCCACAGTTGCTGGCTAATCGCAAGGACATGAACACGCAGTTGGAGCTGATGGATAGAAGAAATATCGAACCGAAGATCAACAAAGTGTATGGTCCACCGAAACCACCACGAACTGGTGCTGCACTGGAAGGTAGAACGATGGGCCTGGAGCGTAACTTTGACAAGTCTGAAATTAGGACTGCGCTGCAAAATTGGCAGATGGGTCTCATGATGAGTGATGACAAAGAAAAGCGTCAGCTGCAAGCTATAAATTATAGACCAGATGCCAGAACATTACTGAGACCAACCAGAGTCCTGGGTGATGGTAAAGCAGTCGATATACAAAGTAATCAACTCGGTCTCCAATCCAAGAAACTGTTGAATCGTCGCAGAGAGCCTAGGCGGCACACGTTGCAGAATGGTATTGATTACAATATGGTAAAGATGTTATCCTCTAGGACTCCCGACTAACCCTTGGTGATTGGTTCTGGGTATGCACTAACTAAATATTAACAGTGATACATATCTCTTAAGAATGAAAGACATGTATCTATAATTTTAATTATTTTTTAATTAATGTAATATATCAATTAAATAAGAAGCACTGACTATTAGTCAAAATTAGATATTAGAATAATAATTCTAAATATATTTAAATTTTAAGTTATTTAAAATAAATTACATATAGAATTATTCCTAATTTTGACATATAGCTAACACTTCTTCTCAGTTAATTTATTCGTATGTCTTCAATTGATTACAAATTATACATGTATATAATTTATTATAAATTATATATATATGTATACACAAAAACATTATTTTACATACATCACTATTTAATATCTTTTTGATATTTCTGAAAAACGGTTTCACAATACATAATACTTTCAGATGAAAAGGATGAAACAAATTGAGCAAGAGAAGGATGTATTGCTTCAAGGTCTAGCTGCTGTTGATAAAGCTAGAGAATGGTATTTGAAGCAAATATCAGCCACTCAAGAAAAGATTAAGCACCTCGGACGAATGGGTTCTCACGTGGTATAGAAGATATTTTTTATTCTCTGATCTCATGTAGCATTCTATACAAACTATGTATGTTTATATTTCACATAGGAACAATGGACAGAAGCACAGCAAGAGCGTTTGGAATTACAACGTGCGCGTGTCTTGGAAGTAAATCGACATCTAGCCGCTTTGATAAGCAGCTGGGAACGCGGAGGACTTCCCCTTCATATGAATCTCGCGTTTTTGAGTGCTCCGACTTCGGCTCAACTTCAGCAAGATATGTTATCAAGGCTTAAACAACAGAATCACAGATTAACCGAGGTAATGTATAATAATAATAACAATAATGTATTATATGGATAATGCATTATATACGAAAAACAGCAAATCATTGTAATCTATTTTTTTTCTATGTAACATCAAAACAGGAAGTAAGCCAAAAGAGTCAACGAATAGTGTTACTTGAACAAGAAAAAGACAGCCTGGTTAGAGAATTGTATAATAGACAATCGGGTCTGATTCAATCCCGAAGGGCAACAATGATCCACGAACAACACGATCAAACATTTATGTAAGGTACTAACATTTTAAAACGTATTATGAAAGTGAATAAAAAATCAATAATCTCTAATTTCATTTTAAAAATTCTTTTCAGAATATGAATATTCCAAGCTTTAGAAAATGTGCCACATATAAATAATAGAGAAAATGAATTAAATAAAATAAAAACAACTAAGAAACTAAATGCGGCAGAATGATCCATTAGCATTGCCAAATGCCATGTCATATAAATTTATCAATACTACCTGACGTTTCAGCTGAAATATATACAAATATTTTACAACAATGAATCAATAAAATCGTATTTTGAATCCTCCAGAATGTTTATAATAATATGTAGAATACATTTTTAAAATATTTGATATATTGTATTAAAATAATTATATATTGTATTAAAATAATTGTCACTGCCTTAACTTGATATCTTATATTAAAGATAAAATATTCATTAATAGAATATACAATTAAGTACCATTTAATAGTAGGTAAATAAAGTGCCTTTACATTTTTGTAATCTATTTTAAAAAGCAAAACCTGTTTTAAAATAAATTATTTTAATTATGTAATAAATGTGAATGTCTATTTTTTTATTAATGCAATCTTACGTCGGTTAAAATTATAAATGTATAATCTTCTGTATTATGCAAATTATTTGTACAAAACATACCATACACTATCGATTTTGATCTCATTTTATGAGATGAGGAAATTTTATTAAATTTTCTTTGTACAGCTGTAAATTTTAGAGGTCTGCCGCCACGACACATTTCATCAATTTCCGGACTTACAGCTGCCAGTGTCAAATGTTATCGAATTCTGAAGATGATAGCATATTATTTATGATAATACGTCATTAAATCTGTTAGTTAAAATCTTGTTCGATAAAGATAATCACTCATTAGTACAAGAATTTTATATGATTCAAAAACGAAAGTAATGTCATAAATTATCAATGAAATTTATTCTTAATTAAAAATAAATAATTGTATAGCTGGTTTGATCAATTCGACAATTGCCTGCGAAAAATGTCAATTCTTTGGAGTTATTTTTTTGTCTCGAATCCAAAAAGACGCAGTCTTTTTTTCATGACGAAAATAGACACACTGTGTTGCAAAGACCGATAATTTCGTAGCATGCACACAGTCGCACAGTGATAGCAGACAAAAGCTGAAGTAAAACTTTATCAGAAAATAAAAAAATATATAAATGTTAAATTATGAGAGAGAAATCACAATAAGACACTACAAATAATATCTTTATACTGCATTTTAAGTAATCATAAAATGCAGAAATATAGTTCCTCACGTTAGAAAATATTAAATTAACTCCAAAAATGATTTCCATAAATATCCTTAAATATTCTTGATTGCGATTCTCTATACGTGTTAAAAACTTTAAATATAAAATTAGCAAGAAAAATTTTACGGATTATTAAATTTTTCTTCTCTTAACACAGTCTAAAATTTTACGAGTGCATATTATATTTTAAATGAACAATTTCAATCTTATTAATAAGCCGTATTTAATTAACGTTACATAAAAATTAAAGAATTGCATGATTTCATGTCTCAGGCACCACTGCAAACGTTGACGGACGTCGAGTTTCACCCCACGCATAAAGTTCTTCAGCGATTGGACGGTTTCCGCACGATCGTAACTAGTTTAGCGGTCCACGACAGTTAGCTGCCACAAGTCGACGGATTCGGTCGATTTGACCGCTACATTGGCTCTGAACAGTACCGGCGAGCACTTCTCCCGTTACAACATTGACAAGAGAACACGCGAAGAGAGACCGCACTGACCCCGTGTCCCCTGTGGAGTCTGTCGACCTTTGATACTGGACCAACGACAAAAGCCTACTAAGAAAACGTCAAACGATCGACGATCTTCCCTCTTCTCTTGGATTATCGCCGTTTACGATATTCTTCGCGGGGCTTTTTGACGTTTCTTGTTTCACCTCATCTGGGAACATCATGCTACCAAGATTGACGCTCTCAGTTGCGCTACTCCTCCTAACAATGGGTATGTCATATTAAAATATCAAGTTCAAGTTATAAGACATTTTAAAATACTAAAGATTTTGATAAATATCTCATCAAATATACAATAAGGTAAATCAGTAATCAGACATACACTTATATCCGAATACATTTACACAAAACTTTATATTATTATTAATCTCAAACGTTTTTAAAATAATCTTTATTAATATAATCTTTAAATTATATTACAATGAAAAGAGCAAGAGAGAGAAATTAATAATAAACCTTGCGTAAGTGTACATTAAATACATGTCCGATCACTGGAATATTGCCTATGTTTACATCGTGCATTTAGGTGCGGTTGTTCCATCTTTTGATAAATTTTACCTGTTGAGTAAATAGCAAGATTAACCAATCACATGCGCGGATTATCAGATTTATCTAACAGATAAAATTTACCAAAAGATGGGAACAATCGATCTTTAGGCTTATACAATAGGTGTTCTCGTTTATCCTGTAAATTAAATGAAAACTTATCGTATAGGTCGCGATCTAAGCGCACGATGTAAATGTAATCATTTACTTGTGCATTTGATTACACGTCAGAGATTATAATAATTAAGATAGTAATCGAAATTATAACAATTAGAAGATGAACAAAATATATCAATATACTCATGAATATATCAAAAACATTTCTCAGTTAAAAATTTAGCAATTAGTATATCGCTTAACGGTACTGTTCTAATCATTTTTTTCTTGTTATTATATTTTATTCTCTGCGATATAAAATATGATTTTTCTTTAATGTTATTTATTCCTTTTTTTAGATAATAATTCTAAAATTGTTCTTCTAATGTTTCACTATAAATTATCGAATGAAAAATTTTTTATTTTTAAAGACTATAATATTTCGTGGAATTCGGTCTCTTCAGCAAACTTAATCTCCCATAGAATGAGAGTAATGTATGTGTGATAGCAGTAATATATGTATAAAACGCACTCTTAGTTTATTTTTTCTGAGTAAGCAAATGATAAACTCATTCCGATAATGAACAGCGCTCTCAATGATGAACATCCCACACACGCTTGCTTTTATTGCAGATTATGCTGTTATAATAGGCCATATATCGTCTGTAATTAATAATTACTTTTGAATGAATCGACATCGAAATCGAAAAAATACGTGAGCGCAGAAAAGTTTTAAAAACATAAAAAAATTACTGGATATATGTCGCTGTAATATATCAGCACATTGGCGAAAAAGAAATCACGAACGTCATGTCATTAGGTCGAGAGTAAACGAATCTAAAAATCGATTAGCCCACGCACGGTATCCTCTATCTCGTGAAACGCTTATCAATTTAGACAAGTGGGAAGTGCAGCCGAGCACATCCGGCCGCAAACATTCGTCTTCGTTAAAATGCCACTATCTCTCCCCGGGGTAAATAAACCGTAGATATTTCCATTACACTCTGTGGTACATTCACTTAAAAATAATGTAGATAGTTAAGTAATAAATATAGAATCCAATTTAATAGAATAGCATCTATTAATTCTTCTGATAATAAGCATTAAAATAGTTATTAATAAACACATGTCGAAAAAAGAGTTTATTCTTATTATTTCTTCTTCATTCTTTTATTTTTTCAGAATTACCAAATATCTTTTTCATTGAAATTTCTTCGACTAATGTACATATAATTTTTTTAAGAAAAATGTCGAAGGCATCCATTATTTATCTCTCGCATTATTTTATATTTAAAATTATTATAGTATATCTTCGTATATCACTTAATTTGAAATTTAAATTCTGTTAAAGTTAGTTTGTGAAATTGAGAAACGATGTTTTATTATATTTTCTCTACTATAGATATTGAGCATTAAAAATTCCTTATTTTTTAAATTACTTAAATTGTAAATACTTGATTACATCAATTATTTGAAAATCATATACCTAATATTTTTATTAAAAAATCGAGTCCAATCAAATCAAAACATCTATTTGTTAGAAAGATACCAGAGGTATACTCAAATAAAATAGCTCAATAGTGTTGTACTTGTTCAACGCAGTCTAATTAACGCCAAACTTCTTTGCCAGGAGTTATATTGTCGAAGGGATGCGAGTTGGATCAGATGCGATACGGATGTCGCATCTATAATGCACAATGCAGTTGCGGCTACGGCTGCAAATCCGAATACAGATATGACAACAATGATGATTGCAAGTTAGCACTGAAAGGTAATGACAAACGATACTTGCTCTTGAACTGTTAAAATTTGTAGAATAATAGACACATTGATGATGTATCTTACATGCTTAAGAATTTTAACTTGTTTCGTTGTAGGAAGACGTAGCGACATATGTTCTCGATCGAAACCTTGCCTGAACGAAGGCTCATGTTCTCAAATATCGTCGGAGCCCGGATTTAAATGTCGCTGCGAAGGAACTGGATTCTACGGCACTTACTGCGAGACACGTTAGTACCTTCAATGACAATGAATAATTCAACTGAACTTTCAGCCTACAACGCGCTTAAATTTTTTTAAACCTTTACATATTGAATCACTTGAATGATTGAATAAAATTAGAAAATGAAGAACATTTTGGTAGAATAAAAAATGGTATATTATTAAATATTAAAAAATTCTTGCATTTCTCGAATTTTTCATTCAACATATAAAGTATACGATGCAAATGAGAAAGAAAAAAATCAATACGAATAATTATATGTTACAGCTTGTCCACGACCAGACAATACACTTTTCCGAGGACAATTCCCTTACGAATGTGTGGTGATCTAACTCGAATCTCTCCTTTTACTTTCATCTGAAATACAAATTTGTCTTAATATGATACATACATACATACAAGGAAAGAAACGCGTTTCATAAAACATATTTACACACATCTTTGTACATACATAATAAATATTAAAACACACAATCGTACGCCGTTCCATCTCTCATTTCCATCCCTATTCAGAATATTCTTGGGACCTTCATAACCAATCTTGGAAATAGCTCGTAAGTTACACCGCAAAATAACTTTACGGTTTTGAAAGAGCTCTGACGTCTTATAGAAGGTAGATATATTTCGATGCTTTTACTGTTTATTCATCAATAATTTTACAATATGTATGCACATGATGTGTTGAATCCATGAGTTTTGGGACAAGCGCTTAGTTTGTATCGTGCTTGTATTATGTACTTTACCTTATTTACGTTATTTCTCTCATATCTCTACAATAATGCCACATGTACTTTGCTTACCGTTTCAAATGGCAAAACTTATAAAAGTCTTACTTTTTACATATCTTTTTTTTTTGTAATTTCCATTGTGTATGTCCACAGAATTAGTAATACACACTAATTTGATTTTACAACACTGCATTAGAGGAACTTAACGACATGTATATATATATATATATTTATGTATATATATATATATATATATATTTTATATGTATATATATATATATATATATTATCTAAGATAAACAGTTGGCCAGTCATAACTCTTCTTTTTCTTTTTTACAAATTTATAGACACCGTCTTAACAGAGTGACTCAATATCGTAATTTATTACAACAAAATACACTACTCATAATAAAATTCAGCAAATTCCGGTAAAGAATCTGTACTGCAGGATGTTTTCCTTCAATCTTTTTTATATCAACATCACTTCGCGTGTAATTTCTTTCTTTTTCTTTTACCATTGTACATTTATATCACATATAATGTACATAATAGATAAGATAAAACGAATTTCAAAATAAATCATATAAATTATAAAAGATTGTATATCAACATGTATAAAGATACTTTTTATAAAGACACAAATACAAGATCTCAAATACAAACAGGTAGCTAGCAATCCAACCTGTAAATATTCTGAGACATCTTTGGGTACTTTGTTATTTTTAAGTAATGAATTGATATATTTACCGAACATGCACGAAAATAGAAAACTAATAAAAAATTTTGACAAATCTTACAAACTATCCATTTTACGTTCAAAAAAATAACATCAAATAGGTAGCTTAGTAATAAATTCATGAAGATGTGGGAAATTAACTAAAGAGAGAAACCAATTACGTATTAGAATAAAATCTAACATCTGAATGTAAGACAAATCGCCTTTTTTTCTCCCGTTTTTCCTCCCTTTATGAGGTGATAAAATGAATCGTTGTTCATTTTTTGTTTTCATTTTACTTTTATATTATTTCGGCCCTTGGTCACTATCCATTTTCAGATTATTATCATTTATAATTATTGTTGTCACATTAGTCTGAATTTGGCAAATGTTTACGACCATGTTTACAATAGTAATCTCGAAGTGTATGGACTAAAAACAATTGTAGATTACAATTTGAATAATTAATAGCCCAATCTCATTAGCTGCCCAGGTGCATTATTCTTCTATGGCACCAGGAATACGCTGACATCTTTCCTGGTTGAATCCACGCGTACCATCAGGCCCTCTTGGTTGCCTGACCACAGTTAATTTTGGGCCTGAATCTTCCAGCGATGTAGTACGTAATCGACTTATTAATCGCTCGGGTCGTTGCTGAACTGTATCACTAATAATAAAAATTTGTAAATAAAATTACACTGCCATTAGTATAGGGTCTTTCAATAGGGACGCTCGAAATTTGTTAGATCATAGTAGCCATGTTGTTAAAGTGACATCTGTCAAATTTGTTGAATTGTTTAATAGTGAATTGTTTAATAGTATATGGCAAAGGTGGAAGGTCATAGTATTGAGCAACATATGCAAATCATAAAATTTTATTATCAAAATCAGTGCTCCGTTCGAAAAACGTTCCGCACATTACGTGATTTTTATTCTCGCTACAACCGTCCTGCCGAATCGACGTTTCGTGGTCCAAATTCGACCAAAGTCAACCGGTTCGATAAATAATCAGCCAATATCAGTACGTTGCCGAAACGCAAGGTTTGCTGAAAACATCGCTGCTGTGTATGAGAGTGTACGGGAAAACCCGAGACGGTTAATTTCTCGTCGTTCACAAGAACTTCTGCGACTTCAACTTGGCGAATTTTGCGTCGGAACTTGGGTCTGCACCCCTATAAAATTCAACTGACCCAAGAATTTAAGGTAAACGACTATAGACAATACCGTGTGTTGGGTTCTGGAGCAGTTGGAAGTTAACCCAAATTTCGCCAAACAAATCATCTTTAGTGATGAAGTCCATTTTTGGATGAATGGATATGTGAACAAGCAAAATTGTCGAATTTGGGACGATATCAATCCACGCGATACACCAGCTCCAAATGCATCCCGAAAAAGTCTATTTGATGCGGATTTTGGCGGAATCATCGGTCCGTACTTTTTCCAAAACGAAGCGGGCGTTGCCATAATCGTCAACGGCGAGCGTTACAAATCGATGATAAGCAACTTCTTGTGGCCTAAAATGGATGATATGGATAACATGTGGTTCTAACAGAATGGCGCCACACACCGCATGCTATGATGGACATTCTGCACGAGCGATTTGAGGGCATGGTTATCTCGCGCAGCGGCGATGTGAACTGACCACCGAGATCGTGCGATTTAACGCCTTTAGACTTCTTCCTTTGGGGCTATCTTAAATCGCAGGTCTATACAAATAAACCGCAAACAATTGAATGCTCTCAAAATCAACATAACAAACGCCATCCAGCAAATTCAGCCAGATTTATGCGAGAAAGTCATCGAAAATTGGATCGCGAATACGTGTCATCAAGCGAAGCCGCGGCGGACATTTGAGCGACGTTATATTCCATACTTAATGCCATAAAATATTCTTTCAAATAAAAAAAAAATTGAGTGGATATCTCGCACACTTGTTTTATTTATATTTAAAAATCGAGCGTCCTTATTGAAAGACCCTTTATAAAAAAAATTAAAAAAATTAATTTACCTTAATCGAGTTACGTTGCATGCTGATGATTTACCAGTGCGTTGATTAGTAACCAAAACGAATTCTACCTGATCTCCCGGCTGCAGCGTAACATGATCTCGAACTTCACTTACATGGAAGAATAATTTTCTGCCCTCATCGACTTCGTAAGCGAGAAAGCCGAAAGGACCCTTCATCGCGTCCACAGTAGCTCTTCTTTTTTTTCTGACGGCTATGATATTACAAGCATGACCTGCTGAATCGACCTGTAATTGCACAGGATCGCCAGCCTGCAATAGCTCCCGTTTGTTAGAAAGTCCCATGATTCCGAATTCATATTCTGGCGTCTCCTCATCTTCATTAGTTGGATTAATCTTGATCAAACCAGCGTACTCAGTTTGTTCGGGATTTGCACTTCGCAGTGGTCGCACTACAGTACCGTCGAGTACCTCACTAACAGGTGTTGGCCTGGGAATACTTCCACGAGGTACCAGTTTAACATGATCAGCAGCTACACAACCTCCAGAACCTCTTCCATTGCTCGAACTACTAATTGTACATTCGATATCGGCTCCTAATTCCAATGTACTAGCGTCGCCTTCAAAATTACTGCGAATAAAATTATTTTGTGCATACACACACACACACACACACACACACACATACACACACACACACATGTATATGTATATATGTATATATGTATGCATCGTTCATAAAAATTAAAATATATCTCTCACCTGTAGTGAAAAAATATTTCTCTATCATGATTTACTGTCTCAATAAAGCCAAACCCGTCTTTAAGGGCGGCAATAAAACCTTGACATACTTGTCCATTTGATTTTTTGTTAACATTTTGAATTTTTTCACCAGCGGCATTTACTAAAAATATGTCTTCAGCAACAAGTTCTTTATTTCGTTTCACTTGAACAATATTAAACATTACCTATAAAGTTAAATAAATATTTACAGCAAAACATATAGAGCAAGTATTTAAAAAAAAAATGGATTAAATTTCTTATATAAACTTTATATTAATTCACCTTATCACCCAATTTTGGAATATGTTTAGGGTCGCAATCTTTGGAGAAGAAAATAATGCTTTTCTGCTGGCCATAATTAATGAGACCAGGTTCCATCGAATTTGTGTCTTGTGCTACAGTACCTAATATATCTTTTTCTATAATAGTTTGAAATGTTACGGTACCCATTGGCAAATGTTTCAGTCTAATAGCACTTTGTCGAGTATTAGAGAATGATGATGACGGGTCCTTATGAAAAAGAACAAAATTATAATTAAAATGAAAAGGAATTTTATATATATATATATATATATATATATATATATATATACAATAAAAATATTTTTTTAATTTTATATTGTTATTTTAATTTATATATATTTGTACGTGTCTAAAAT
>Ga0157364_1002556_pt1 | contig 17032 bp, 11 predicted proteins | sample AttsexASBM2_FD_111476 | JGI IMG/M metagenome (GOLD analysis project Ga0157364, IMG submission 111476) | Fungus gardens microbial communities from leaf cutter ant in Ribeirão Preto, State of São Paulo, Brazil - Atta sexdens ASBM2 | ecosystem: Host-associated > Fungi > Mycelium > Unclassified ... | reverse complement strand
TTAAACCTGCTAAACAAGTCTGACTTCTAAGTTTACTACTGAGTGTACATTATTGCCTTCTTGTGATAAGATAGAAATACAGTAATTTGAGATAAATAAACAAATATATTTGAGAGTCACTAGAACTAGAGGGAAAGAAACTAAGTAGATGGAACAATGAGACTCACTGAGGACATATCTAGGACCAGGAGAAAATAAACTGGCCCTAGTACAGTCTAGCTACAAAATAAATACTGATTGTTTGAGTATATATCTATTTACATAATAATAAAGAAAGTCAGATGTAACTATAAAGACTATAAAAATGATAGAGGTGTAAAATGACAGAATATGAAATGAAAAATAAATATAGAGTAATAACAAGATAGGAATGAAGAAGTGAGCAAGCATAGCTTATACTTTAATATCTTAGCAGCAATTGTTACAACAAATAGGCCTTGACCATGAGAAAATAAGATGATTTTGAGAAAACAATATAGAGTTAGCAAGGAGAATATGAGAAGCTAACTGATATAATATAACATAAAATATCAATTGTAACACTCTGTATATATAGAAACACCCAATATATTTTTGTCACTTTATCTTCATCTTATAGACATTCTCTGTAACATTTTCTTTTCTTTTACTAAATATTGAAAGTTTTTTTATTTCAATTTCTTTCTTATCCACTTTTTTCTCTAACTATTTTTTTCTAATAAATTATATTATCTGATTTTATAATTTTTTTAATTCTTGCTACTTGAAGTTTAATAACTCAGAGTATATCTTCTTTAAAACTTGATTTTTTAGGTTAACTTGGGTAACTGACAACAACTTCTACTGCTCTACTGCTCTACTACTCTACTAACTGATCAAGACTTATTATAATAGACTTATAATACAAGGCTTCTTAAGAACTCTTATCTCCAAATTCTATGGACTTTGCAATAGGTTTTCTGTTTCACAGTACTTTAAAACCTTACTACAGAATCTCTTTACCACTATTAATCCTGAACTTCATGCTTACACACCACTCTTTTGGAAGACTTCCTGTATTATTATTTACTATCTCTCCATCACTATTAAATACATCCTATCTTATCAGGTAATATTCTAGATACTTTGTCCCAAGTTTCTAACTATCTATATACCATTATTCTAATATTAGCTTAGCATTGTTTTGCTAGTTTACAATAAACAGCAAGATATTTAGAATAGTAATTACCTTTGAAAAATCTCATTCTATTCTCTTAGGTTTTTTTGAAGATAAACTCTATATAATCCTATAAAATTTGCTTAGTTGTTCTAACAGCAGAATAAAATCTTTCTTTTTAAAACCTTAAAATATTATTGGTTTAGCAGTCTCAGATTGCCCATCCTTATATCTCTCTCTCTTTTTTACTTCTTAAACAATGTTTTCTCTAAGTAATCACTCTATAAACTCTATTAATACTAATAAAGCTCTAAACCTCTTCTAATACTATTTAGAAAAGGTAGTTGAATACTAGCATGCTTTGGAAGTTAACACCAACAATATTCTTGCTAGTCTTATAACCTAACTATTAGAGTTAAAGACAATAGACTCTGTTTATTTTATTAATACAATTCCTAGTACAAAGTATATATCTTATATATGCTAGCTAATAGTTTGTGCAAGACTACTACTAATCTATTCTCAAGGCTATATGCACTATATAAGATCAACATACTATAGAAATGTTGTATAACTGTCATGACATGCTTAAACTCTTATATTTAATTTTGATTTTTCTTTTCTTTTATTTTTTCTTAATTCAATTTTGTTTCCTTCTTGGTTGATGAAGAAACACATGACTATGGTCATATGATGTGTCATATAATGTGATATAATAAGTTTGGAACATAGTAGAAGAAACTAAAACAATAATATTAAGAAGTATAGCCATAGCATATCTATCTTGTGATAATAGTATAGGAAATTTATAGATAATACATGTAGTTTAGAATAAGACTTGTATTAGTAATATATATAATGTAGAAATATATTAGAGACTTCTTATTGAGTTCTCTTGTAATTTCCACAAAACTTTTGCTTCATAAGACTACTTATTAAATATATGAAGACTAGCTCTTCCAAGACTTTTCTCTTCTACATTTTTTAGTTGATTCATGTTCTGTAATTCTTTTTCATATCTGCACTCATTCACTCATCTGATTTCCCATACTTCAGATCTCTTTAAGCTGTATACCAATATTTCTAACCGTCTGAATATATCACTAAACTTTTCTTTACATACTCTCTTACTCTTCTGCAATACTCTATATACTAGGATTAAAGATAGTAGACTCTATTTATTTTCAAATTCCTTTCTTATTTATTTTCTTCTCCTTTGATTTTCTATTTTGGAACTTAGAATTAAAGTTAAGTGTGATGTTATATAACCCAGTTATGGTCACATTGTTACACAATCACAAGCTATGATGGAAGATAGTAGAAGAATGATGTCATACAGCATGTTATACACATTGTCATTAGGATAGGCTAAAGTAATAGAGTATAGACTATTAGTTTTAGATAAACAAATTCTGTACAGAGTTCTCTATTGAGTTCTTTTGTATAAACCTTATATAAGATTTCTCTTATTGACTAACTCTAAGGTCTTTAAGTCATAATGCTGTGGTCTTCCAAAGTCTTCTAATATCATCTATATATCTGTTTATATATTTTCCTATACTTTAAAAGTACCTACTAAGCACTCTAACTTTCTTTTATTTAGTTTTTCTATTCTAAACTGTTTTTGATTACTCAAGTATCATTATTCCTTACTTATGTAATCAGAATCCTGACACACTAGAATAAACCTGTTATTATATAAAGTAGTCATTATCTTTAGAAATATCTATTCTGTTTTTTTAGGATTTCTTGAAGGTAAGTATATAGTTGAGTAATTTCTTGGACAATAGATTTCCTGGAGATTTAAAGTGTCTTGCTATTCTACCCAATTGCTCCAACAGTGAACTATAATTGTCTTAGTTAGTAACTGTTACAATAATGATATCATCTTTTGAAAAATTTCTATATATTTATGTTGTGTGATTGTATGATTGTGATTGTGACAGCTGTGACAGTCATATATGATGTTATACTAGAACTCTAATCCCAAGTCTCAATAAATAAGATTAAATTAAATTAAAATTAAAATAAAAGAGAAATAAAATAAAAACAAAGTTTCACTATTATTATGGTGCACTTTTTTTTAAATTAACAATTTATTACATAGAGCATAAGGGCAGACTGCAATAGCTACTTTGTAACTATATATAAGTAGATACAAACAATATGAAAAGTGAGAAATAGAAAATGAAAAGGACAAGAAAAAGAAAAGCTATAAAATAAAATAAATATCCAAAGAAAAATGACTAAGTAGTGCCTTCTCCAAAAGAAAAGACATTACTATTGAACTCTAAAAAGAGTATGAAGTGAGCTATGGTATCCCATCTTAGATTCCAGTAGTTGCTGTATCTTATACATTCTATATAATTGTGCCTTCTTAATTTAATAGAATAAAGTCTGTAAGGACACTTAAACTCTTTCTTAGAAAAGAATCTAAATTGATATTCTCCTATGGGAGTATGATTGATAATTGCTCTTGGAGCTCTAGCACAAAGTGAGTTGGAGTGCCTAAAGAATTTGAGCTATAGCTCTCCTTTAATATATAATAGGTCAATGGGATTTAGGTCATCATCAAGTAATTTTAGAAAATGTTGTTCTTTAGCATCCAATGTTTGAAATGTTTTACTCTATTGATTGAGAATTTTGTTACATTCACATTTTCTATCAAAGTCTTTTATTTCTTTGTTAACTAGATTATAGAGAGTTCAATTCTCACAACTTGGACAGTCATGGAACTTGATGGAATTACTATAGTCTTTGATGAAGAAATCTCTAAGTTCTCTTGAGATAAGCAACAACTGGATTTGATACAGATGATTTGACAAGTTGAAGATTTTCTTTGCAGTATGTATTGAGTCTGTAATAACAATGATTTGATTAATGTTGGATAAACATATAGCTTGATTGATACCACATTTGATGGCAAGGAGTTAAACTTCAGTTAACATGATATTTATGATATAATAAATTGTCCTGATGACTGAACTGTCATGAGTGTGAATATATACTATAAAAGTAGTGACTTGGTTTTTTATGCTGGCATTTGATATAATCACAGCTATTTTGAAATCCAAAGATACTTGGAATGTAATTTTGTCAAGTTTATAAATGTACACTTTTATACTTTCTTTATTTCTTCTATTTATAGAATGAAAGGAAAAATAACTAGGAAAAATATCTATTAGTCTATCCCCAGGAGAGAATTCATTATTGAATAGATCAAAAGAAGGGAAAATTTCATTCAACCTATTATTTGCATCCACTATGGGCCCCTTGAGTAGCAGTTGCTGCCTAGGCATTAGCCTTTTGAGCAATAGTCAATGTATACTGACTCTAACAAAGACTTGACAATGTGATTTGGAGGTAGCATATGCATTCTGAGCTGAAATATACTACTGAGTTTTTGTAAGTGAAGATGAATTGGTATGAGGCCTGCAATAGCTTTGATTCCTAGAGATAGTAAAGTATGAAACATTCTCAGAATCCAAATAACAGCTCTTCTTTGCATCTTTCTGAGTTCTTTAAGTGGATATGCTAATAGCATTTTATTATAATACCATAGCTAGAAGCCATAAAGAGTGATAGGTAGAACACAACTTTTGTATAGAAGTCACTTTTGTGTGGGGATGAGGTTTCTTGATGAATTACCAAGCATTTTCATGCACTTTACAGTGGATAATGACTTGTTCACATAGAAGCTGATGTGTTGTCTAAAAGTCAATTTTCTATCAAAGATGAATCCAAGATAATGTTATTTTTCCTTAGATTGAAGAATGGGACTGCCTAGGGTGGTAAGGTTAAAAGATAGAGGGTTTAAAAGTCTATGCAATCTAGAGAAATGAAACATCTCCATTTTTCCATGTTTGATGATTAGTCCAAACTGATTGAGAAGAGAAGACATAATACAGAATAGATGAGAGTTCAAAACAGTCAAAGATTTGTTCTGAGAAATGAATAGTCCATCATCTACAAAGAAAATTAAAAAGATTAGATTTTTTTGCCTTTTTTCAAAAATATAAAAAAATAGAAGATAGATATAAAGTAGATAATATGGGTGAAAGGGTGGAACTCTGTTCAACACCAATGTCAACATCAAAAGAAGAAGACAAAAAATTGTTCCAAAGATATTTTGTTTTTCTACTTACTAGATAATCATGAAACAATCATGAAATCTTGGAATCAAACCCTGCTTTAGCCAAGATTAAAGAAAGCAATCAATAGTTGAGAGACAGAAAGAACTAGATGATGTTGAATGTCAGAGTACTAGTCAAAAGATTTTTAACCCAGCCAGTGCAAATAATATGAGTTAGAGCTACACCTGCATCCATAGTAGAATATTGTTTTAAACCATCTAGTTAACACGGATGTATGAAATCTTTCAAAATTGACTAGAATTACAGTCTTTCACTGATGACCTTTTCAATGAGTTTGCCAAGTGTATTTAGCAGAACTATTGGTCTAAACACCTTTGGAGAGTCATACAATGTCTTATTAGGCTTGGAGGTAATAATAGATGATGATGTCCTAAAATGAGACAGCCAGTGACCTAAGTTGATGCAAGCATCAGTAATATTGATGAGATTTCAAAGACATATGGCATTTTTGACAATGATCTTAATATGTCTTTAGGACAACTTTTCTGATCTAGGAGTTAAAGAGTTATTACATTTTGAAATTGTACTCATGAATTCTTCTTCTGAAAACAGCTTCCATCTTGTAATCAGCTTGCTTGAGATTTCTTCTAGCAAATCTATGTTGATTTGATAATTTTACACTGAGTTAAATAACAAATAAAGTGCTTGCCATAGGTTATCTAGTTCAAGACACAGTTGACTGTTGTATTGAATGGCTTTGATAGCCAGAAGTTTGTATTTCTTTATCTAGTTCATGAGTTCTCAAGAACCAGAGTTTTTGTTTGAAATTTTCTGGATTTTCTAGTTGAAGAAAACATGCTTGGTTCTTCTGATGGTGCTTTTAAAGTTCTTCCAATCCTTGATTTGTTTTGAGGTTCTGTATTTCTCAAGATTCCTCTGATAATCTATATTCCACCATGCCTTTAAGTGCTTAGTGATGTTAACAACTTTTGAATATTTGAACCATATTTTATCTGTATTATTGGAAATTATTTATATGATTTGTTTGACAGTTTCTTTGCTAGAAATGTTCTCAATATTGAGCTTTGTGATCACTTTGATTAATTCTGCAATGAAATTCTCTTCTTCACTATTTTTGACCAATATACATTTTCTGGTTTAAATATATTCTTCAATTATTGTAATATTGACAGTAAGGGAGATGTGATCCAATGAGAGTTATTACTTGGAATTTATAACCTAGTTTAATTGCATTGTCCATTTCTTCAGAAAATAACATGCATTCAAATGTTCTGGTTGGAGCTATTGTCCTTATACTAGACTTAGTTTTTACATGTAATTGAATAATAGGATGAATTAAATCTGTAGGAGCCTCTACTTTACAATATCGGTAGGATTATTTTGGTTTAATCCTTATTACCTTTTTTTAAATTAATACTATTTTTCAATAAAGTAAATAAGTCGAATGTTAGTTCATGTATACATGAAGCATCTAATGAATGGATGAAATTGGACATTAAAGCCACAACAGATTTAGGTATATCAATTTCTGATTTATCAATTATATTTATTTGTACCCCACTACCTGTTTTTATTATTCCTTTTCCAGCTCTTTTTCTATGTACTTTAGTTCCATTCTGGATAGGTCATATGATTGTTAAGTTCCAATGAGTCTTGTCTAAGAAATATGAGATCAATGACTGAATTTGAATTATTCTGATTATCCAAATATCTAGTAAGAACTTGGTTAGTAGATCTCAACATATAAAGATTCATAGAGTCTATAATGTTAGTAAGAAGATTGCTATAAATAGAGTGATATGGAAAATTAGGGTCCCAAATACTATCTCTAATATTGAAATCTTCTGTCATAATTAATATGTTGTTGATATTAGCTTTAGTATCCTTTAAATACTTCAAAGCTATTTGTAATGAATCAGAGTAAATATTAACCAAGAAAAAGATAAAGCTACAGTTGAAAAAAGAAATATATGAAATATCTCTATAATTAAAAATATCATTTCTCAGAGAAAAACAAAATTGTAAAAGTCTTATGTTGATATATGAGATGACTTTAGACAAGTTATATTCATTTGTGGCATTCTTAGAAAAAGTAGTCTAATTTGGATGACTAGGAACTTCTACCAGATCTTTGTCTTCTTGCTTGTTAAACTAGGTATGGATCATATGACTAACCACAGTAGCTCTTAGATAAAAATGATATCAAATTCTTTTTGCTCTTCTAAAATAGTATTAGTAAGCAATTTGTTCTTTTGAACATTTTGCAAAAAGATTTTGATCTCTTTTATAATCATGCTTGTGTGCTACTTACAGTTGAGTGAATCAATTGTCTTCTGCTATCACAAAGCTCTTGATACTTTTTTGAAAGTATTATTCCCTGTAGAATCAATGCTTTCAGAATAAACAGAGATTAGAGTTGGCTTAATGATCATCTTTACAGTTTATACATTTGAAAGTGTGTAAGCATGGATTTCTCTGCTTAGTTTCTAGTCTCAAAGGGTTATGTTAGAGTTGTGAACAATGGATGGGGTTTTATTCTATTTATTTTCCTTTATTTATTTTTGAGTCTCTTTTTCTTTATTTGGACATAGGTGAAGAAGACAAAATGTGACATCACCTGTCACAGTCACATAAGTCACATGCTCACATGACACAATGGGACAACATAGAAGATTCTAGAAACAATAATGTCATGTGGCATGGTTAACACATGTCGACCTTAAGGCAAACATATAGTCATTAGGGTAGGGCTAAAAGAGTAGAGCACAGAGCACCCTTAGTTTGTATATAAGATAGATGTCTTGTACTTAGAAACTCTATTAAGTTCTCTTGTGATACTCAATATAAGAGTATGTCTTTTGTTTTATACAGAGCTTAAGTCATAATAGGTTAGTTTTTTCATTAGCCTTACAATACTATACAAAGTGATGGTGATGCTCAGTTTTGTGAGGACTATTGTATTTTACACATCTGGAACCTTGGATTCTACATGAGAAAGTGGTATGTTTCTACTTTTAACAATTCTTATACTGCAGTACTCCTAGGTTCATGTTTGCTTTGCAAATAGTAGTAATATAACTTTCAACATTGAAACACCTATATTGATGAGGCTCTTGGCTTTACTGCTACTCTAAATGTCCCAAATATCCAACTATATAATTGCTATGTCAGACTTAGGAGATACTTTTATAATACATAGTCTTGAGGTTATTGTGATATTGTTGAATATTTGATTGCTCTTGATAATCACTTTCACACTGTCTGCTGTGATAGGAGTGTTAGTGTTCTCTACTAAGTATGGGACACCTATAATTTTAAGATATGATTTTAACTGGGGTAAGTAGGGGACTTTGACTTCATCTGCTTTGATATAATTCACATTCTTGACATATTTTTCTATAGTCTGGAGATTGAGTGATGAAGCAACCTTGTTGGTAACAATTGTAATACCAGCCTGGTCAGAATGGATAAAGTTAGCCATGACTTTCAATTTTATGTTTTTCAATGCTCTGTTGATATTAGTTATATGAGTACTACTTTTCTTCATAAACTTTGTCTTGTTATTATTGTTCATTGAAACAATGACATATTTTCTCAATGGCCTCTTTGTGGTTATGTTAATTCTTGGTTTAGGCTTACTGTTATCTTTGATAATCTTTTGAATATTCTCAATCTTGTTTGCTTGAAGGTTCAGAAACATCTTCTTGATCTTGAGTACTTCTCTAGTGTTGTTTGGTAAGTGAGACACTTATGTATACAACTTTCTAGTTGTTACGACCTTAGCTTGAAGCTTAGGTTGTACTTAAGCAAAGACTTAAGAGTATGAAAGGGGAGATGGTAATTAGTAAAGCATAAAGAATACAGAGATATCTCTACACTATATATATGAAGTATCCATGAAAAAACCATTCAGTGTACATGAGGAAACCAAGTTATACAACATAAAGATGAAGCAAAGATAAGATGCCTACTACATGAGGTGCTGACTAAGACTATTACAGCACAGCTAATCATATCATTATCACTCTTGACCCTAGTCCTCATTGCATCCAGGAGACATCAATCATAACAATATCTCCTTTTCAGCATTCATGTCCTCATGAATTATACTAACACCTCAAGTTCCCCTACCACATATATTGCTACTGTTTTCTTGTTGGGACTAATGATTACTTATCCTCTATTGTCGATAGCAATGAAATATGGTTTATGTGGGGATCCTCCTTGATACATAGCTATAGCATAACTATTTCGTGATATTTTGGTATTGTATTTATTTTTGACCAATGCTGTTGCTACTTCCTTCCAGAATTCTGGATCCTATTCTCCTCTGGATTTGAGCAATTGATAATGTGGAGGTGGTCGAAATAATCTTGTCTGTATAGGAGATTGAATAAACTTCATATACTTGAGTAGGTTGTTGACTTCATTGTCTATGAAGCTTAATTTCATTGTTAATGACGAGGAGGATACCTCATATGGTTTGATCAAGATAACTTCTTTGTTTTCTACTCTTCCTTACCTTGACTTCTTCTTCTGTTCTATATCTTTATACAACTCTTGTATCTCCTTGATGTTGTTGTCCACATATTGATTTCCTCTTCCACTGTATGCATCTAATTCGTCAGCCAACATTCTTTGAATTTGATATATCTGATCTTTCATATTGCTTTGTATGAGATATCTTAGATCTTTGATATTCCTAGGATATTCATAGCATTTGTCATTCTGTTATTAATGTTGGCCTTTAGAATTATTTCCTCCATTTTCATAATTGTCATATTTGTCTCTCCAGCTATCTTCATTATTTCTCATATCTACTTTTGTATGTCAATCATTGCTTCTAGTCCTTTCAATGTCTTGTGATATAGTCTGGTCCAATTGTCTCATTCTTTTTTGAATTTCCTAGCTTCGTCTATATTGTTCAACTTCCTGGTGATATAGGGATTAGGAGAGGTAGGTACTGTCATGTAGTTGTTGGTCATTTGCAAAGACATTATTTTGAAATCGAGTGATGTTGTAGATTGTTCAAATGAGATTTTACCCCCCCTTTTTATAGGTTTCAACTTGAAATCTTTGACTAATAGTCTTTAATTGCCTCTTTTGCATGGAACAATCTTGTTTCTGCAATCTATTGATTGTGTTCATCTCTGTAACCTTTCCAGTGCATCAGATATTATGTTCTTCTTTCTTGTTTTCTATACTTCTGTACTTCTTCAACTTCATATTCTTCTCCTTTATTAATAATTGTCATTAGAGATGCTAGATCCATGTGTTGTCCTTTGAACTGCAGTGCTTTGTATTTTGTCAGCAGGTCTTTGTTAAACACATTGTGTATCATCCATCCTTCTGGAAGCTCCAGCTAAAATGCTTCGAGACCAATGTTCTTTGAGATCCTAAAAAGTCCATATCTTTTCTGGTCCAGCTTCTTTGAGGGTTAATTCAAATGGATATTTTTGTTCTCCAACCACATGTTGTCTCCAACCTTCAATCCTTGTAGATTCCTTCTTTTCTTGTTGAATTGCCTTTTTATATTCTTATGAGCCTCTTCCATCAATTTTGTTGTCTCTTCCCAATTTCATTGTAGTCCTGTAAGGAACTCTTCTAATTTTGAAAACTCTGTTTGTGTCACTAGGTTGCCTTTCTATAGATGTCTTTCGAAGTTAAGTTCGAATGGAGTCCGTCCTGTCACCATATATTTCTTATCATTATATTGGAACTCTGTAGCTGCCAGCCATTTTGTCCAATTATCTTGTTGGTAGTTGTCATAGTGTCATAGAAGTGTTTCTACTTCTTGATTTATTCTCTCTATTTGTCTATCTATCTAAAGATGATACACTGTTAACAATTGTCTTGTGGTTTCTAGTGCTTTCGTGAATTCCTCCATGAACTTTGATGCAAATTGTGGTCTTCTGTCACTAAGAATTTTCCTTGGAATTCTGTGAAGTTTCCATACTTCATTTCTATAGATCTTAGCTATTCCTTCTGAAGAAATATTTATCGTCATCGCCTTTAACTAAATCATCTTCATAAACTTGTCCACTATAACCATGATAGCATCCATTCCATTGGATCTGGGTAGGGGTTCTATTATGTTGATACTGATCTCTTGCCATAGCCCTTGTGGTATTTCAAGTAGATGAAGTTCTTCAGATTTTTGTTGATGTTGGACTTTGTTCTGTTGACACTTTATATATTCTTGCATGTATTTCTTGACATCTTCTTTAATTTCTGGCCACCAGTAATTTCTTTTGACTAGTTCCAATATTCTTTGTTGTTCTGGATGGCCAATGTTTACAGGATTATGATTTTCCTGTAAAATCCATTCTTTGAGGTTTCTATTATTAGGAATGTAAATTTGTCCTTCCATATATATAATTCTGTCTTGTTTCCAGGCTAGACTGTTTTCTTTCTTCAATTCTTGTTCTATTTCCTGTTCTCTGATATTATTCCTTCATATTTCTTCTAGTAGATTGGAATCCTCCAACGACTTGTATCTTTTTAATATCATTATTTTGGCTGTAGTTTTTCTTGTCCAAAGTTCTTCTTTGAGCATTTTGACATCTTTGTTATCCTTCCATGTGTTTATTTGATCTTTTCTTGACAAAATATCCGCCTTTGTGTTTGTCTTCTCCAGTATGTGTTGTAGTGTGAAGTCATAGTCTTATAACTTTAGATACCATCTAGCCTATCATCTATTTAATTTGTGGGGTTCCCTGAAATATTTGAGGTTTTTTTGATCCATCTAGATTTCAAATGGTTCTCTCACATCCAACAGATATTGTCTCCACTTTGATAAGGCTTTTATAATGGCTAGTAGTTTCTTGTCATAGATTTTGTAGTTCCTTTCTGCTAGTTGTATTGTTCTTGATAGAAAGGCTATTGGCCTCTATTTTCCTTCCTGTTCTTGAGATAATACTCTTCTAATGGCATGTTCTGATATATCTGTTTCTATTCTAAATTTTTCCTCTCTTTTCGGAAGAGAAAGTACCAGTTAATTTGTAATCTCATCTTTTAGTTTGTCAAAGGCTTGTTGATGTTCTTCCTTTCATTTCCATTTTTTTTTCCTTTTAGGTCATTCAATGGTCTTGTCATATAACTGAAGTTCTGAATGAACCTTTGATAAAAGTTCGCAAATCCTAAGAAGCTTTCCACTTCTTTGATTTTTGTTGGCACTTTCCATTCTTTGACTGCTTTGACCTTATCGTGCTCTATTTGTACTTGTTCTTTGCCAACTATTACTCCCAGTATCAGAATTTCTTCCATATTGAAGTCACATTTTGACTGTTTAAAACACAAATTGTGTTTCTCTGTAATCTTTAAAAACCTAGTCATTCGTTCCTTGAGTTCTGTTATTATCTTTGCTGGTATAACAAAGTCATCTATATAGTTTGCCAAGACTTCCTCATGGAGTAGCTCCCAGAAGATGCTATTCATCATCCTTTGAAATATTTTCAGCGAGTTGTATAATCCAAAGTACATTACTTGTGGTTTGAACAACCCTCTGTTCATTAGAAAAGCTGCTTTCCATTCGTCATCTTCTTTGATTCGAACATTGTTATAACTCCAGATAAGATTGAGTTTATTAAAGTATTTGGCTTTCTTTAATTTATCGATCACTTCTTCAATTAGAGGTAGTAGTGTCTTATCCTTTATCATGACTTGATTTAGTTTTCTGTAATCTTGAACTAGCCATAATGATCCATCTTTCTTGGGAATGTAAAAGCATGATGCCACATATCTTGACTTAGATTCCACAATTAAACTAGCCTTCAATTGTTCATCCAGCCATTGGTTTAATGCTTCCTCTTCTTTTATTGTCATTGTATAGGCTTTTGCATTCAGCTCCTTTGGCACTTCTTCCATGAAGTTTATTTCATAGTCCTATTCTTTTTGCTCTGGTAGTTTTTCAAACTTTTTCTTGTTGAAAAAATGTGTGAATGGTCAAATGTATTCAGGCAAATCCTTTGGGTTTGTCATATCAGGTTCTTTGCCAATTTTGCCATTGTCCTATTCTTTGTTTTCCATTGCCTGTGTCCTTTTAGTTCTGAACTCGATATCTTGATGCTTCATTTCACAGCTTCCTGGACATCTTGTGAACTGTATTGTTCCATTTTTCCAGTTGACTTCTGAGTTGCACTTGACTAGCCAGTTGTATCCTAGAAACATATCTATTCTGTTGAGGTCTGTTACTACAGCTTCTAACTGCTCCTTGTGTCCATTGATTTCAATTTCCAGAGGTGCCACCCTGGTTACCTCTCTGTTTTTTGTTCCATCAGTATTGAAAACTTCAAATGAGAAGTTTATTAGTTTCATTTGTATTCTTTTTTCCTTGACCATTTGCTTGTTGATCCCCATATGTGTGCATCTAGAATCCACCAATACCTTTACTTTGAGATTCTTACTGTTCTTTGTCTTCACATTTGCTTGTATATTTAATTCTCTTTCAATACTACTCCATTAGTTTGGAATAATATATTTGTTATGAGACTTTACAGGAGAGATCTCTTATATCATGCCTACTTGAGATCTTCTCCAAAACCCTGTTTTGTGTCCTCTTCTTTGTTGTTTGTTTCTTCTTAGATCTTCCATTTCTTTATTGATTGCCTTTCTTTGCAATCTTTGGTGATATGTTCTTTTTTGTCACATTTGAAGCATCTCCTCATTTCTTTTTCTTTCTTCTTCTAACATTCCTTTGTTATGTGGCTGTATTTGTTCATTGTTGGTGCTGGTGCTGGTATTGTTAATATTTCTGTATCTGATTGTTTGTATTGTTCCAAGGCTTTGTTCGTGATCTGCAAAGATTCTAGTCTTTCTGACAATGCCTCTATATTATCTGTTCTTCTAGAACTCATCTTGGTTCTTTTTTCATGATCTGCACTATACATGTTTTGTTTTATCATCCAGCAGTGACTTCGCCTAATTTTGTCTATAGATTATCTACTATATATCTCTCTTGCAAGGTGAGCTCATTGATGCTTTACCAAATGTTACAATCTTAGCTCGAAGATTAGGTTGCACTTAGGCAAAGACTTAAGAGTATGAAAGGGGAGATGGTAATTGGTAAAGCGTAAAGAATACAGAGGTATCTCTACACTATATATATGAAGTATTCATGAAGAAACTGTTCAGTGTATATAAGGAAACCAAGTCATACAACATGAAGATAAAGCAAGGATAAAATGTCTACTACATGAGGCACTGACTGAGACTATTGCAGCACAGCTGATCATGTCATTATCACTCTTGACCCTAGTCCTCATTGCATCCAGAAGGCATTGATCATAACACTAGTCTCCTTATTCCCATATGTTGAATTGTTCTTTTTAAAGAACTTTGAGATCTTATTCACTTCTTTGGGCAATTTAGCCGGAATAGATAAGAGTAGTCTTTTGATGCTTACAGGCTTCTCTATATTTTTTTCATCCTTGCTGCTAGTCTTGACCAGATTTAGTTTTGGGATAAATTTCAATGATACCTTCTGTTTAAAAGAATTGTTATTTTTATCAACAATTAGGGAATTCCATTCTGAATTATAGATAGCAGATATGAAGTTTTAGACAGCTTTGTCTATACCTCTAAGGTCAGGAACTTTGTTTGTTTTGCTACTATCAATCTTCTTATTCTTGATATATTTGGTCATTCAACACAAATATTCCTTGATATTCTTGGAATCTGAGAGAAAATGTTCTAACAAACCGTGAAGAGAAACAAAATGAAAATTTCCATCCTATAAGTCTTGTTTAGTTGCTTGATTGACATTATATGGCAATTGGATGTTGATGGAGTCCTGTGGAGGATATATGTTAGGGTTATTTACAGATACACTCTTATCTTGTAGTTTGGATGTGTTCTTTAGGGCCAGTACCTTGTTCTAAACATGTTGTAAATCTCTAGAGAGATGATTGTCAGCTGTCTTTCTAACTGAATTACCTTTTTTAACATTATTGTTGTAAAACAGCTGGGAGCTATCAATTAGGTCCTGTATATCCTTGTCCAGAAGGTTGTTATTAATATCCATCCTCTTATAGTATAGAGTAGTTGATATATTTAATATAACTGAAGGTTCTCTCAAATTCATCTTGCTTGAGAAAGTTGATCTTTTCCTGATAATGTTACAATTAATGTCCATGTCTATTAGGATGGTAAGTTAACCATTTGTAAAGATTTAAAATTGAAAGGTGAAGTAGAAAATTGTATATTTACTAATTCTCTTATGGGTACTATTATACAAGATGGTGGTAAGAGAGAAAAAAGCAATGTGTTATTATGGTGTACTTGAACTTTTGGATTGTATTTTGATTTTATTTTATTTTTATCTATTTTCTTTGATTTGATTTTTCTTTTTCTTTTCTTTTCTTTTATTTCTTGAATAATAAAGAGGTATATGACTGCAGTCATATAATGCATCACATGATGAGATATCATAGGTCTGAAACATGATGGAAGAAACTAAAACAATAATATTAAGGGTATAGTTACAATATTATAACTTAAGCTCAAATATAAGAGCAAAAAATAAACCTTGTATTGGATTAACACAAGAGAACTTAATGGAGTTCCAGTCACAGAGTGTCTACCTTATATATACTTGGCTAATGGTCCATACTACACAAAACCTAGTCTATTCTAAAGAATATATAGTATAATATCATTATTCTAGAATCTTTTAGTAATATATAATTATGTGACAGTGATATGTGACAAATATGTGACACTATGTCACATTTGTATGACATTTTGTGATTGTCACATGTGACATCATACTAACCTTAATCCTAAGTTCAAAATATGAAAATAAAAATAAAAAGAAAATAGAAAAGTAAAAAGAAATGAAAATAAATAAAGTCTACCATCTTCAATTCTAACACTACTTCTCTTCCAAGATAAGATATATATTCTATAGATTCCTGACCTTAGGCATTATATTGTCTCTCTGCACTACAATATCAAAGTAGTAGAATATACTGAATAATAAAAAATACTGGAGCTTGTTTCATAGAATTATTGGTAGTCTCAGATGTTACAGTATATTAGCCAGTATGTTGGCATTTGCAATCTTTGTCTTTAGACCAAGCCTATACAATATCTCCCAATTAGTAAGCTCTATCTACTATTAGTTTTAGACTTCTAGTGAGATTTTCTAAATATTGATTTCATAGTAGAACTTTCCAAGTCTTCTAGATATAATTGTCAAGAATGCGAGAAGTAGACTTAACTTTTTATTCTCTTTTCTCATTTTTGATTTATTTTTGATTTATTTTCTGTTTTTCTATTTTTAGAATCTAAGGTTAGGATTAGAGTGACAAGATCATGCAGTCACACAGCAGGTCACATCAGATGACATAGTCACAAGTCACAAGACAATAGAAGGACATAGAAGATTCTAGAAGGATGACATCATGCAACATGTGAAATACATGTTGACCTTAAGATATACACATGGTCATTTAGGGCAGGTTAGAAATAACTCGCACGGACTATTAGGTATTAGTATATAAGGTAGACAATCTTGTATAAAGTTTTCTATTGAGTTCTCTTGTGTTAATCCAATACAAGGTTCTTTTCATTGACCAACCCTAAGGTCTTTGATTTGTAACAATAATATGGTGACAACAGTTGTGGACTCAGTGTAAAAACAAGCTCATTTTATTCTGACTTACTATCTGTTATGACTTCGATCTCAGAGATAAAATGAAAGTATACTTTTATATTGAGTAACATAAGAAAACTTGATAGAGTTCTAAGTACAAACTAATCTACCTTATATATTATAGACTGT
>Ga0157364_1002555_pt1 | contig 17038 bp, 8 predicted proteins | sample AttsexASBM2_FD_111476 | JGI IMG/M metagenome (GOLD analysis project Ga0157364, IMG submission 111476) | Fungus gardens microbial communities from leaf cutter ant in Ribeirão Preto, State of São Paulo, Brazil - Atta sexdens ASBM2 | ecosystem: Host-associated > Fungi > Mycelium > Unclassified ... | reverse complement strand
TATATATATATAATATATATATATATATATATATATATATATATATATATATATATATATATATATATATATATATATATATAGTTATTGCGTGTGTATTTATAGAGGGTGTCTGATAATTAACGATAAAAATTAGCATAGCGATAGAATGGACTAAATCGAGTAGAAAAGTCTACATTTTGTAATTTTCGTAATAGTTAACGAGTTATTAATTTATGAAAATGACTAAATTTGCCTATCGCCAAGTGCAAACACGCGCCGAGATAGGAGATAGGATTGCCCAGCGAAGCACGTGTTGCCGTTGCTAGGTACGATGTCCCAATGTCGCTTATATACAACGTGCCTAGTAACGGCGCACGCGTTTTATGAGTGGTCTTATCTCGCCTTTGTATTTGGCGGTAGAATTTGGGCGAACTTGGCTATTTTCATAAATTAATAACTTGTTAACTCGCAAAAATTGCATGATAGAAGACTTTTCTTTTGGTTTAATTCATTCGTCCTTGCGAGAGTTTTATCGTTAATTGTCAGACTAATTATGTATAGATGAAATTATAATGGAGATAATAATAAAAGCACTAAACATTTTTCTTTACATTTTTTCTCAATTAAAAATTAAATTCGATTTATTCTGTTTTAAAAGAAACAAATTATATTATTTCTTTACGAAATTGCTTTGTTAAGTAAATGCTGTCGGAACTTCCATATATAAAAAAAAAAGCATTCTAATATGTTTGACGGGAGTCGTTTAATTACGTTGCGATTCATCTCAGATTCATATCGTATGCTTCAATAACATTCTTGGCGAAAAAATTTGTACAAAAAACTACATAGATTAACAAGATCTTAGAAATTCTTTGTTTTTCATAGATATTCATAGTGGGACGTAGAGTGGTGTCATTTGTTTGAAAAATCAAGAAATCTTCCGTCTTCAAACAACGCCACTCTACGTCCCATTACAAATATTTACGAAAAATTAAGAATTTCTAAGATTGTTTTAATTTATTTAGTTTTTCTGTAATTTTTTGTAAAAATTTTTTTTCCATCAGGGATGCTTCTACAGATTTCTATAAATAGACTGCCGACCAAGTTAGAGCTTATAATAATGAAAGGGGAATCCTATCCAAACAATGAGTGGAAAGTATGAGCAAAACTGAGAGATGGAAGATGTACATATATTTTTGTTCTTAATAATTTTTCTTCTTTCTGCGCATACCAAAAGAAGATAGAAGAGGATAAAAAGATTTCATTTCTGTTTTTTAGATCTTGCTTACAGCTCGATGTTTCATCATTATAAGTTCTATGTGTTCTTCACAGTTGTCAGATAATTAGTTTATATTTTCAGTCTTGTTGGCATATTGAAATTTAATCGACCGATTAGTTTGATCGGAGTTGGTGAGATTGGGTCATTGAGTTATGACATTTTTTATTGACAAAACTAGTACATACTCAGTGCACATTAAAGCTATTGTATTATTCTAATCTAAATATAAAAATGAAATATCTCAATTGATAAGATGCTGTTCCGTAAAAATTTTCTCTATCTGTTCCATGCAGTCGAAAAATATTAAGCAAATTAGTTTTGGCACATTGACAACCGAGGCGATATTCCGTCCGTTTTCATTCTGTTCCGGCTACATGGGACGGATAGAGAAACTTTTTTCGGAATTATAGTAATCTCAAAATTTCTAGTAACGAAATCTGTTCCGATTTCACATACATGGGACGGCATCCTAAGGATGCTCTCCCATGACTATCGGAACGAAATCCATAGACGTTGCTCAAGATTCGAGATGATCTTAAGCTAATACATGAACCAATCACAGAGCCATATTAGCATCTTAAAACAATGGATGTATTAAGTTATCAGTATTACAACCGTTCATTGAGCGCTCAGTGAGCTCTTGCATCTAATTGGCACATTTCGTTAGAACTAAAAATATAGACCAAACAGATACAAAGGTTGATATTTACAGTCAGATCTTATATTCAAAATCGTCTTAAGACGATACAAACCAATTAGGGTTACGTTCCAAAACTTTCTCTCTGAGGAAAACTTTACTCAAAATGAATAGTACGTGACGTATACTATAGCATATAGAGTAAAATATTCCTCGGAGAGGAAGTTTTTGAAGCCCGAAAGGCCATGACATATTAGCATGTTATAATATGTTAAGACATTACTTAAGACAATCTTGAAAGAACGGATTATGAATATCACTCAAGAACTTACTGAGTACTCAGTGAACGGTAGTACTGAGTGCACCCATTGCTTGAGATTAAGAACTGGACTCGGAACTATTTTGGTCTCGGAATTTCGGAAAAGTAATAGAGAAGGAATCAACGAATCAGAATTATTGGGATGCATTACTATTCATCACATATACATTAAATACAAGATTATCGAAATTGAACTTCTATACGTATAAAAAGAATTATTAATAAATAATTGTGATAAGTATTCAATAATATATAAATATTCATTTTTCTAGCTAAATATAACTATTTATATTGTTGAGGATAAAATTGCGTGCTTGTTGGTTTGAAATTTTTGTGGTTGGATTCCTCCTAGACCAATATTTTCGAAAATGTAAAAATTAGAAAATTTATTTTAAATATTTTATAAAAATAGATAATTATTATGAGTAGAAGAATTCGCAAAAAAATAAAATTTTAATATATTTTGTATTATAAACAGAAGATAATGAATCTTTTCAATTAAAAGACGGTGTGAGGTTAGAATAACAGTTCGTTTTCCGAAAAAGTCGCTTCGTGGGCAACAATTATATGTTAATATAATATAATAATTATAATTTTTCTAGATTTATATTAATTAAATAATATTTTTATAATTAATTAAAAATGTTAAAGTATTATTGAAATATTATTGATTAATACAAAGTATAAAACTAGAAAAATTATAATTATTATATTAACATATAATTTAAGTATAAATATCCTTGAGAAGAATTTGTACGTAAGCATTTTGAAACAAGAAGATTTATAACAAGGCTGCAAATCAGAATGAAATTCAGCCGAATTAACCATCTCTATTATCAACAAAAATGTCATATAAAATAGAGAATAAAATAGAGAATAAGAATTTCAACCTATCGAAAACTGTGTATTCCACAATACATGATTTCTTATAGGTTGAAATTCTTATTCTCTGTTTCCTGTTCCTTTTTATTGTGCGGAACCCCTGATACAACAATGTTAGGGGCTCCGCACAATAAAAGGAACAGGGAACAAAGATATTAGATCTGTTTTTTATTGCTGCATTCTGAACTGTACAATAAGTTAAAGTGAAACAAACATATACTTGTTTTATTTTAACTTATTGCACTGTGTGTACTAGTTCAGAAAGTGCAGCAATAAAAAACAGATCTTATATATTCCACAATACATGATTTCTAATAGATTGAAATTCTTATTCTCTATTCTCTGCTCCTTTTATTGTGCCCCATACACTGCTCGACATAGCAAAAAGCTAAGAACGAGCGTGTAAAATATGTCAATTATCAACTTTTCAAAAAGTTATTTGGTAGCCGCATTTATTTTGCAATAAAACCTTCAAAAATCGCCAATCTGAAAAAATTATAACTTAAGTTTAAATAAAAATCATAAATCTATTATTGATGCGCTAAATATAATTATAAAAATAAGAATGGAAGAACTACAATGCATTCTGGTGTTAAACTATGAAACTAAACTGTGTTTCGACAAATACTTTACAGTGGAACATAGTGTAACGTCTCTATGTCCTAGCTAGGAAAACAGCTGTAATCAATAATAACTTCGACATAAATCAAGTCATATAAATGTAGTCATTGACCTCCGTTACACGACACGCTTATTCGGGTTTAACAAAATATCCGTACTTATGAAATTGGCCAATCATAGCTATTCTTTGGAAGACTGTTATTATGTTTACACAACAGGCTTTACGCCGAAGTTATAACTGGCCAATCATTCCATTCTTCAGAGAAATAACTATGATTGGCCAGTTTCATAACATCGATGTTATAACTTCGGCGTAAAGCCGTGTAACAGAAGTCAGTGATTGGTCAGTTTCATAATTATAGATGTTATTAAACCTGATTAAGGGTGCTGTGTAAATGTAGTTATTGATATGTATTAATATTTTTTTTTATATATTTCTCTAACTTCTCTACTTAATTTCTTCTAAAATAAACAATGTAAAAATAGTCGTAGCCATAAGTTGCTCGTAACGTTTTCGAGTCTCACGACCACCCTTATCACCCTCATAGCGCGTACAGTTGTATAGATAGAATAGCTAACACTTTTTTCAATAGATTTTAAAATATATTCTGCTTCATCAAATGATAGGTTCTTATTTATGGATCTATAAGTAAGAACCAATTACAATCGGCAGACTGCATTCCGAAACCTATTAAAAAAAAATGATGCTATTCTGTCTACGACTGTACAGTCACGACTTCGCTATCTCTGTATCGTAAGTAGCCCTGCGGTCTTCAGTTGGCCGCTTGGGTCGCCAGTAGTCGCCAGTCTAGCGAATATGGCTGAGAACAATGGCATTGGTTGTTATTGAGCTAACTTTGTGTTCCGCTGGCACTTGTCAACAAAGACATTACCTTTAATCTACACGCGACGGATTGCAGTCGCTTGGTATAGTGTAACCTGTAAGTTGCCCTTTCGGGTCCTCTCATCCTCGTACAATTATTTGGCAAGTAATCTCGCAAATGTCTCGCTCGCGGAACATTCTCGGAAGGTGCTGCGAGGCGATCGTACTTCGTTCCCGGCAATCCCGGCGCCGCTCGATGATTCCCGCTGCTTTTTCAATTCGATGTTCGTGTTGGCACTCGATATCGAGTCCTAATCTCGTATTCGTGTCTCACGACGCGCGAACTGCCCTTCCCCCCACGTGTGGATCCCTTGCGAACATCATACCTCCCCAGCATCCGCTCGGTCCTCTCCCTCGTAATTCACCCGATCCTGCTTCATCGAAGATCATTCGGATGCATGATCTTTTCGTTTGTCTCGTTGATCTATTGATTACAACGCAAATCTTGATTGTTTTTTTCTCGCCAAGCGCTGTGATAACTGCCGATTTAAATCTAATATTCATATCGCGTTCCGTTACTTGCTAGTCGAGTTTCTCTGCACGAAGAGATCTTAAACGTTATTTTTATGATTACAGTCAAACAACTCCTAACTTACTGTATAATTCACTATACATTTTGCTTAGTATATTTTTTATACGAATCTTATTTTTTTATTGTGATGTTATCTTCATGACATACATCATAAAATGTAGATTTTATTAGTTATTGTATTATTTTATTAAGCATTATTTGAATTATATTTTGCATTTATACAATAGAAATTTATGTTATAATAAATGTAATAATAATTATTGCTAGAAGTTATTAGAAACAACTAAGAGGTTTTTCTTTCTTGATGCATTAGACTGCGTTAGAATTTTCTTCTCGTTTTCGTCAATTTTGAAGTATTTGGGCTGGTTTCACCAATGTCAGTTAACTTAATCGATTGTTAACTGATCAGTCATATTTGCTGTTTAGTAGAATTGATCAATTGCAGTTGACAATTAATCTCGATTTGGATTAATTGGTATTAGTGAAACCAGTTCTTTATCTATTTTATTTTAAGTACAAAAGTAACTAATTCAGTTATAAAAAATAATCCTGGAATAGTAATTCTTTACTATACAATTATGTATATTCAGAATATATACTTTGTTATTATGTCTTCTATTTGAATAGAATTCTGGATGAAATGTTGCAGTTTTTATATAAATTATTGAATATTGAAGCAATTGAATATTTTAATAGTGCATATTAAACATAGATATTATTTCGCAAATTAAATTTAAAAAATATAAATAAATTGATACAACTTTGTTATTTTTATTTATATTTAATTTCTCACATAAGTTTCTCACGTAAGTACGCGTGTATGTGTTTGTGTACTTTTTTAATAAAAATTAGAAGTTTAATTACTAGTATATCTAAAATTAATATTAGAGTACAAGTATAAAGATGGAATCACGATGCTCGATTTCTTGAATGATAGTATGCATACAGTCATGTCCGCTCTGATGTATGCTAGAATTCATTCATGCATTGAACGCTGCATACTGCAATTACATGATTTTTCTATTTATTATGGATTACTTCAGTTTATTTCCTTGCATGTATCTATCAAAAGAAATAATTGCTAATTTCAGTTATTTTTCAAATATCAGACTGTATGCATCAAAGCAAGCATAACAGCATGCGTGCATACTTATCAAATGTGCATTAAAAAAATCGAGCATTGTGTGAATCAATCTTAATATAACACAAAATATTATTAAATATTAAAAATTATCTTGATATATTTATATCTATTATTGCAAAATATGTTCAATTAGTTTTTTTACAAAATATAGAATTGTCTTATTACATGTAAATAATAATGATTTATTGTATTTTATGTCCTATGTTATTGAATTATACATATAAATTTTTATAATAAAAAAAAATTTTCTTTGTTTACTTAAATGTATTAAATTAAATTATATTAAATGAATTAAATATATTAATTGAAGCACTACGTCAAAATATATTTTATATTAAGTCTGAGAAAATTTGAATGAATACAATATAAAGAGTATATAATTCTTTTATTATTATATGTTGCAGGTACACAATATTATGGCAACTGCTATTCAGGAAAATGGCATGAAACCGTTAACAAATAAATCATTGAATCATGTAAATGATGTTAATAATTTGGACAATGCAAATTCCTGTACAGAAGAAAAGGACAATAGATTGTTTGATGGTCAACTTCAACCATATGTTGATCATGCCGAGAAACCTCATGAAGAGACTCTTGAAGAACCCCATGAAGAGCCTCCAGAACTTGATATTGTTATTAACAATGTAGTTTGCAGCTTTAGTGTAAGATGTCATTTGAATTTGCGAGAAATAGCGCTCAATGGATCTAATGTTGAATACAGAAGAGAAAATGGGGTATGTGTTAAGAATTTTTATATATTCACCTTCTCAATAAGAAATGATTTTTCTTTTACTACATTGTAATTCTTCTTGATAAATTAAAGTTTTCAAGATGAAAGTGCTAGTCCTATGTATCTTAATTTTGTTATTAGTTTATATTTGCAATCTTTGTCAAACAGAATTGTGAGCCTTTTCCAACCTTCATAATGGAAGACTAGACTTGTTTTTAACTTATCTATTATTAAATAAAAATAAACTGTAATGACTCAATAATAATAAACAAAACTGAATACAATTTCTGCAAATTATAATTATGTAAAGTGGTGGACCTATTTCTTCATGTTTGTTTTTCAGTTGCAACAATGCAATGCTTTCTGTCTTGTCATCTTCGTAGTTACATTCTTCTATTGTATTGGTCGCAATTTATCCGATAATATAATGATAATAAAATGAAAATAAATCCGATAATATAATGATAATAAAATTAATTAATTAAGACAATATAACATTAGTAATTTTTAACGGAACTGTTTTTAATTTTCTCAATTCTAATCGCATTTGCCTCTGTTAAATTAATTTGACGTTTCAATCATTGGATTATTTTAGCTAAACCTTTACATTGAGAATGTGTGTTTGCACAATTTACGGAATGACTTTATATGTTCAATTAATTTTATTATCACTACGGATAAATTGCGACCGATGTAATAGAAGAATGAAATTATGAAGACAAGACGAAAAGCATTATTGTGACTGAAAAACAGACATGAAGGAAGATCCTCCACTTTACGTAATTATAATTTACAGAAATTGTATTTAACTGTTGTATGATTTTTATTAAATTCGCATTAATTTATTGACAAGTATATATACACTGAGGATGACAAATAGGTCGAAATGTATGTGTTTTTAAGAATCTAAATGTACGAAAAATTTGATTCTTAGCCCTTCTATTATTCATTTTTGTTTATTTGTTATTATTTGGAAGTTTCTATTCACAAAGGGACAAAATAGTATTTCTAGATTTTCCTGAATTAAGATATTCATGTTTTGAGTACTTCGTTTTTATCACAATGGAATATTTTTTTCCCTACTCACAAATTCGTAATATCATATATATGAAATGATTTCGAGAAACAAATTGTTTGATAAATAATTGTTCTAGCAATAAATTATCCAATATAATTAAACTATCCAATATAATTAAAATTATTATTGCTATATAATTACAAACCAATATCTAGTAAGAATCTATCAAAAAAAGACATAGAATAAGAACTATGCCATCTGTATCTAAATAGAATAGCTAACATGGTCAACAAAAATGACAGAGTGAACATGACCAATCTTCTTCTCTTTCTAACATTACACAGAACAGAAAGAGATAGTGATTAGTTATCTTCCCGCCTTATCTCTTATTTTTTTCGATCAATTGTATACAGATTGTGCAGTCCATGTTTTGTCTTTGGAATCTACATTCAAGTCTCTATTTAGAAAGGAAATAACTGAATTCTAAAAAACATAATTCACATTATCAATTTTAAATGAAATATTTAATTTGTATTTATCTTTACTTTGCGTCGTATATTTTATTATATTCATCGAAAAAAAAATTTCTCTAATTAAAAAGATAATATCACAATATCATTCTTAAAATTATATGATTATTATATATTATATGATTTAGTTACTTAGAAATATACAACTGTTTCTTGAAACAGTTTTTTTCTAAACGCAGCATTCTTACACATATTATATTACAACTGATGTAATAAAATATCCTTGCTGATTAACATATAAAGCTTGTCTCATATGTTTTCATCGTAGAAAATATTATAGAAAAATTCATGAAAAAGCAATAAAATAAAATTTTTAGACCAATAATTTTTTAAAACTTATATAAAATATGATTTATCAGAACAAAAATCTGTAAATTTGCATATTCTAAGTTTATTGTTGCCTGCAATATTTTAAATTTTAGTGAATAAAAATTTTTGATTACATGATAAACTAAATTATCTTGATAATTTATTAAGTATATATTTTTTATTTACTATTTAATATTTTCTATTTATAGATAATATATTTAGAAAGACTATAAAGCATATATAGACATGATTTAAAATATATAAATTAATATAATTCTTTGTGATTTTTAGATGATAACGATGAAATTAAGGCGACCATATACTACAGCATCCATCTGGTCATCTGGTAAAGTAACTTGCACTGGTGCAACCAGTGAAGTTCAAGCAAAAATCGCAGCACGTAGATTTGCCCGTTCCCTTCAAAAACTTGGATTCAAAGTGAGATTCAATAATTATAGGGTGGTCAATGTATTAGGCACTTGTTGTATGCCATTTGCTATCAAAATAACATCATTTTCAGTACATCACAAAGAAAATGCTGAGTAAGTATAAAAAAAAATGCATTTAATAGTTATAGCATACTATAAATATATTTTTTCAATTTATTTAAAAAATTATTTTGTTAGTATATTATTTAAAGTATTTTTCTCGATGTAAAGAATCCAACATTTTCTGATTATTATCAATAATTGTTAGTTAATAATTATATACAAATATATAAGTATATGATAGTTATATAAATATTTTTATGTGATTTACAGTTATGAGCCAGAGTTACACCCTGGTGTCACATATAAGCTAAAAGAACCAAAAGCTACTCTGAAGATATTTTCTACAGGAAGTGTTACTGTAACAGGTTGGTATAATTATACATTTTGTTATTATAGAGAAATTTATAGTCATTTTGATACATTATTTTACTAAGATTTTTAATCTCTGTATGTCCTTGAGAGATCACATAAAGTTTAATATCAGGAATTTTATGAAATTATTTTATCAAAAATAAATTAATATTTTTTTGTGCGCGAATAAATAAGTATTTTTACATTAAATATTTTGATTATATAGTATTGATTTTGATTATATAATACAGCATTGCTTAAAAATTTTAATTGAATAAAATAGAAACATTGAATATATATTATCAGAAATTAAAAATTTTTGTATTTCATAAATATCAAAATATGTTTTTATGTTTGTGTTTCATGAATCATTGTAAATTAATTGACATAAAAAATATATAACTATACAATAATTGTTTATTGTGTTATAGCACCTAATGTTGCTGCAGTCCAAGCGGCAATTGAACATATTTATCCACTAGTCTACGAGTTCCGCAAGGAGCGAACGCCAGAGGATGAACTTGCGTTCACAACGAAGAAACGCAAGTTAGGCTTGAACAAAAGAAAACGGGATGAGTTCCTAGAAGATGAGCCAGATTTGTCGTATGAAAGTATGATCTCTGATGCAGAAGATGCACTTAACGAAGTAGAAACTGACGGCAGTTGGGACTGATTTGTTTTATTTTATCGCTCTACTGTTAAATGTGAAACTGTTGTCTATATCTCGTTCTTTCGATATGATACTGCTCTATGTACAAAAGTGTTATTGCTAAAAGTGAAGTGAAGCGTACATTCGTTTCCATATAGTGCATGAACAAATGTGTGAGTGTTAGGAATAAAAATAGAAATATATATGCACTTATGTATACAATATACACAGGGGCATAATTATCAAGTACACATCAAATGAACTGATTATCATCCTAGATAGTTACTTTTGTTAGCAATATCACATTATAAATACAAATATAAATATATACGTAATATGGAATTCACTACGTGTAATACAAATGTAAATATGAATACATATATATATATATTTGTATTTATATATTTCTAAATAATTCTTCGCACGTAGATGTATCTTCTACATCTACACGTATGTATATGCACATACATGAATATGTATGCGTATGTATGTATATATAAATATGCGTAGAAAACGTTTTTAATTATAGAACTGATTAATTTTTTGGAGTTTATTTATCAATAGACAAAACTTATATATTTGCTTCTTTGGACAAATGATTAGTACAGGTTTAAAAAGAATTGCACAGGTCCACGTACATGCATATTGTGAATTATGGCCTGTACATTTACGTTCCCATTAATTTTATTTTCATGTTTAATGGTAACTAGTTTTGCTTAATTAAAATATTGTGCCAAAGATAGATATTCAAAATTTAAAACAAAGTGATCAAGATGAAACATGACTTTATCCATTGTAATAATTAGCTTCCAAAGTGCTTGTAATCGATTGAAATGTGACCCGAAATATTTTAATTTCTTAATTAATATTTTATAGAAAGTATTTCATGGAGATAAAAATCATTTTATTGTACAATTTGGATTCCATACTCTAAAAAGTGCATACCAATTAATATAATTTCGTACAACAACTCCAACAGCTCGTCCTCGCTCAAATAATTTCTATTTACTCAAAAGAATTTATGTATCCTATAGTTTACTACTATATTCCTACATTTAATTTCTCTTGGTGTCTTTTTCTAAGTGTACAAATATTATTTTATATATTTATATTCACAAAATTTTCTATACAAGATATAGTAGGAATCATTTAAATATTATTAGCACATATTAATATGTTAATAATATAATTTGTTAAAACATTTTAAATTATAGAATCTATATACAAAATTATAATTATAGCATAAAAGTACGATGAGTAAGAAAATTAAATCTATACATTCATTTTTATATTATTAAGAATTTATATGATTAAGAAATCCTTTCATTTCAATATTTTTTTTATGAGACACATAAGATTAATTTACATTATTTGGACGAATACGAGCTGTTTTTATAAAACATCTATAAATGTTAAATTTGGTTTTAAAGTGTCTATTACATAAAAAGATGTAGTCTGGTTTGCAGTATTCATGAATTCAGATTCACGTATTACAATAGTGTTTATTTTATTTACGTAAATATAATAAGAAACTGAAGTTGGAATCGTGACATTAATTTAGAACTGTGACAAACTATTCTTTGTAGAAATTATAGAAATTCATTGCGTCGATGTTTTGTGAAAAGTACTTTTAAAAATCGCAAGTTAAACGTATGAAACGAATGTATTGTGTTCAATGAGATATTTATTTTCGACTCATATATACATATAACTGACTGAAATTGCATATTCTAGAATCTGCAACAAAGACATAAATAATGCGATAGAACACATTAGTTGTTTTTTTTTGTATTAGTCATCCACATATACATTAATACATACACATTAAAAGTATTTATTTATCACTTATAATATCCTTATGATATTAAGCGCGTTTGAATCATGTCATTTTCATAAATATTAATTTTCTGCAAATCTAAAGTATATTTATCTGAACAGCTTACATTAATGTTTATTTTTTCCATTCATAAAATATTTTCACAAAAAGAAATATTTTTACACACAATTTTACAAATCTAATTAATTGTATTTTTAGAATTCAGTTTTTATTGTAAAGATGTATATCGGATATTGTGCAAAACATTACATGAAGGTATAATATAAATGCGTTGTCTTTCTTATATTTTGCGATTATTTACAAAATTTAACCTTTAGTTTGCAATTAGCTGAAGAAAAGCAATATATTGGTACATGAAAAATCATGATATAGAAAAATTATTAAAGATTTGCGTAATACATTGATAGGAAAAATTAATAGAAAAATTAATATGTGAATATCATATAAATATCTTATCACACATTAAGTACAAGATAATCTGATAAGGTATGGCCGATATTTTATTAAATAATTAATCTGTTCGTGCCATATATGACATTATATATTCGTTAAAATTAGTTAAAGTAGAATTTCATAATTTTCATAATGTATATATTCTTTTTACACTGAACAAATTTTTTACAATTTAAGGTAAAGTCACTGCCCTTAGTGTATTCAATCAGAATATAAGACTAAATCCACTAATGAGTATGTGACACAAGCTAGCACATTTTGTTTACATTATTGGAAATAAATGCTACTCTTTGCGTTAATTAATCATAGGAGTTAAAGTTTAAGCAAATAAAGAAGTTGAATGATGATTGACATTATCGAAATGTAATGACAAAAATAAATTCTATCATATATTTAATTTTCTTGATTATTGTGTAGAAACGTTTCCTTTTGTTACATTTAACTTCTTTATATTAATATCTAATAAAATATAGCATATCGGCGTATGTGGCCTTATCTATATATTTATGAATTTGAAAAAGAGGAAAGTAAAATTTTCCATGAATCTTAATTTTTAGAAATTAAAATTTTTGTGATATGTACAAAAAATGCTTTGGTTTTTAAAAATTATCTTATTTTTTTTATTTATATATTAATCAATATTTTTCGATACTTTATATAATATGCCATTAATATAATTTTATTTACTCAATGCTTTTTTTTATACAACAGAAATTTTTTATACAATCGATTACATATTATTTTTTTATTTTACACTGAACTTTGTTAAATATTTTAACACAGTTAGACACGCTACTTGGTCCCTAATGTTGAATGGAATTAGACGAGCAATAGAAAGTAAGATCTCTATTGTCATCAATAATTCGGACTTCTCTAATCTCTTAATATCATATATTAGACATAAAAACGATCGCAATTAAATCATACACAATGAAAAAAATACATATTTAATTTATTAAATTTTTGTGAAACTTAATACAATATTAAAGAGAATCAGAAAAATAACTTTCAACATTTTTAATAAAAATATAGTGCATTTTCGAAAAAAGTAATTACAAATGTTTAAATTAATATAACATACTATATTATATAATTAATACAATAAAAAAAGCATTTGTAAATATATTTTTTAAATATGATCGTTCAATTAAATATTAGGCGAATACAATATTATATTTACAACTATTTTTAAAAGATATTTCATAAATAATTTCTATTAAAAAATGTTAAAAACTTTCTTTATTCAAATATGTACAAAATAATACACATTTTTTGCAACAATATATATATAACAATAATAATAGACTTATAACTACGTTCTAGCAAGCGGTATTATTAGTTTGTAGTTGACAATAGATTTGATCGATATTGTGCAACGAATAATCTTTATGTAAAAGATTTCCATTTTTATAGATATAATTTTAGTTATTTTCAGCATAACTTTTCCTTCATTGTTCGATTTTTCGTTGAGTATCATCATTCATTATTATTTAATTCATCTTTGAACTCATTTATATAAAAATCTTGTGGATTACGGAATTACATAACCACGATTAAATAGATAATTACATAAAAACTTTACTCATACAGTTAAAAAACATTTCTTATCAAAGCGAATCTCAGCACTTAATATTTTGATGTGAATTTTTACACTTTTCAATTTATTTAATAGATATAAATATACATTAAGAAATATATATAAAAAAATATGTATTTTTTAAAATTTGAAACAGTCATTCATTAAATGCAGCGAGAAATTCATTTACTATCGGGAAATAATAAAAAGCCATAGTCTTAGCATCCTAGAAAATTAATAAGAATGACATTAAGAGAACGAGTGTATGCATGAGAAAGTTTAATCAAAATATTTGTTTTAAAAAATTTAATAATATGGAGAGATGAGAAATTATTTAATAATGTCGCTTCTCTCTTTGTTGATTGTTATAATAACGATTTGGTAATGACATTACAAATTTTTTATTACGGTAATGGTAACACCAGAGAAAAGTCAATCGTTACTACGGGTTGAAAAAATTATTCGAAACTGAAAAAAAATTCTTAAATTTGTAACGCGTTATTTTTTTATTCATTGTAATGAGTAACGAAATTATTCATTTCTTATTTTTTTCAGTAGGTAATGGTGGCAAATAATTCCTCAAAGTGACTTTTTCAATTTTGACACAATCTTAGGATTTAGTTAGTGTTATTGTCATAAAAAATTGCAACGTCATTGTCAAATTGTTTATTATAAAAAGTAATATTTCTCAATCTTGAAATATGTACAATTTCTAAAATCACTCAAATTTCCTTTATTTTTTTTATTAAGTTATTTCTTTTAAATAAATTGAAGTCATAATTTAAAACTTTCTTTAATATATTAACTTATATTACTTTATAGTTTAAATTACAAGTTATTAGTTATTTAAATCAAGTTAAAAATTTGTAATATTTTAATATTTACCTCTTTTGTATTTATTTTTAAGCCTCTTTTACTTAGTGTGCATCTATAGGCTAATATAGCATAATGATTGCTAATATTCAATAAAGTCTCCAGATCACAATCTCTTAAATCGCTGCGTACTTTTTTTGAAAAATTTTTCAAAAGATTACCATTCTCACTAAAAGGCTGTTTAAATAATTCTTTTAATGCCGCTTATTTGTATATAATAAGTTTATATATAATAAGTTTAGCATTTTCATCTCTTGTTCGTACATACCTCATCACACCATAATGCTTTATAAATATCATTTGCATAAATAGATATAATACGAATTTTTTCTTCGTATATATCTGATGGCATAATCTGGCGTAAATGTGGACTCATTTCGCGATATCTGTAATAATTCAAATATCAATAATATAGAATGAAATTAATTTAAAAAGCAATGAATTATTAAAAAAAATTAATACCTTAATAGTAATCTACAAATTCTCGACAAAATAGCACAACTCTTCGTAATAAATGCTCCATAGATGACTGCTGATGGCGGCAATGTCCAAGATAATACATGACTACGGCTTTCTAATGTACAGATCTTTAAAACAGACACAAATAAATACTTAAAAATTAACCAGTTAAACATTCTAATTACATTATTTACAATTTTTCTATATACCTCTTCATAAAATGCTAAACATTCTGATAACAATATGACATTGTAATTGTGTATGTTTAATCCACAAACAATAAGATTTTCTAATATTGTTGTAATCACAGGTACGATCTCTGCTAAATCTTCTAATCGACCTTGTTGCAAAAAGGATGATGCATATTGATCCTGTTCTTCAAGTTCTTGTCTTACGAACTGTAATGAATTGTAATGTAACAATTATACATATATGTAAAGAAAATAAACTGTTAACATAAATGCAATTTGTATTTTGCAAAAAAATTAGTCTTGCGTACTCCTGTCACAATCAATATTCATATATAATCTTTATGTGTTTGTTTAATATTGCTATAATGATATTAAACAAATACATAGAAATTATATATGAAAAATTAACTAAAAAAAAGGATATGTTATAAATTGAGAAAATATATTCAATGCTTACAAAGTTCGTAATTAGTTTCTGTAGAGATCTAATTATTTCACATTTCATGTTTAAATTTGATTCATAAAATATATTCTGTACATGTATTAGAATGTTTTCTCGTAATTCTGAAATATAAATAATAATAATGAAATATAAATGTAACATTTTAATTTGATATTTTAACATTTTATAAGAGCTAAAACAACTTCATAGTTACCAGTTACTGATATAGAAGTCATCCATTGCAACAAATCTAGTAATCTTGGCAAATGCTCTCCTGAATTATAATATAAATATTCATCAAAGAACAGTTTAATTATAAGTATTCCTTCCTGCATGTATCGAGAAAATTCGATTGTCATAATTAAAAATTTATCCATTTCCTCTTTGGAAAATTTTCCATTTTCCAATATAAATGCTAAAACATTAATATACTGGTTTTAAAATATATAAAGTTTAGTAAAAAATTATATTAATAATTTATATTAAATAGTTTTTTATAGTAGCAAGAAAATAATCATAAATAAACATATACCTCTTGTAAGTGTATTGTAAAGATTGTACGAAAATCTACTTTGGTACTGAAAGTCTGCGTATGTAAGAAGATGGTAACCAATCATATTTGCCAAAAGCGAAACAGCATTGCAAGGCAATTCAATATTCTGATGATATTTTCCTAACTCTTCTATGCTGATACACATATACACACACACACACACACATATATATATATATATATATATATATATATATATTATATATAAACACTGTATATTAATATATATATAAGAGACAAAATATATTTATTTATATATATTACTCACTTATTTATATAAAAAATTTTATTTCT
>Ga0157364_1002554_pt1 | contig 17038 bp, 17 predicted proteins | sample AttsexASBM2_FD_111476 | JGI IMG/M metagenome (GOLD analysis project Ga0157364, IMG submission 111476) | Fungus gardens microbial communities from leaf cutter ant in Ribeirão Preto, State of São Paulo, Brazil - Atta sexdens ASBM2 | ecosystem: Host-associated > Fungi > Mycelium > Unclassified ... | reverse complement strand
ACAACACTACTCGACTCGAGATCGCACATTGGCTTAGTTGCAAAAATGAATGTACACACACACACACACACACACACACACACACACTGCTTTTGCTTTCTCACGTTCTAAAATAAAATAAGTATTTCAGTATTGCTGACAGCGTTTGTACACTAAGTTCCTGTAATTTTGAATCTTGTGATATATGTACCAGTTATAGCAAACGCAAAATTTGAATAACTAAATATTATTTAATAGAAATTTTTATTTTTCTCAGGGAAAAAATGATTAACTAATGATATACTACTAGTAACAAAGGAATGAATTAAGAATTTTTTCGTAATAACAGCAATGTCTTTAAGCGGAACCGATATAAGAGCAGGATCATAGTGATAATTGAGACTACTTATACAGTTTAATCCTAAGAGTGTACACCAAGTTTGTCGATCGTCCGTACAGAAACAATCACAGCGATGGCCTGGTTGAAAATCTTATCTTATTATATTTTGTGCACTGTAATAGTTGTTATTGCACATGAGTATCAAAGCAATATGATCATTTAAAGATTCCTTCATATTTCTCTCTTTTAAAAGAGAAACATAGGCTTATATAATGATGCTGTCTTTCAATTCTCTTCTTGCTATAATATTCTACTTTCTTTTATTTATACGGGATATTTAAATTTAAAAATTAAATTGTACCTTGATAATTTTATGAAAGAAAAATCAATTCTTAGAATTGATAAAAAAAAAGATGAAATTTAAAAAAGTGAAACATAATTCGTCTATTCATTTTTTTTGTTTATGGTAATCATATTCTGAATGCTCTTGATACAATTGAATATGACTTTAATGTAAGTTAATTGACATTAATTATGAGAACAAATATATATTAATGAAGAGCTGCAGATAGAACAATCTTTCTTATGAAGTTAATTTAATCAATTCCATCTCCTCTTTAAACGAGAAAATTATTTAATTTTTTTAATTCTTATTTTAAACTAAGTCTTTTAAACATTAGATAAATAAAAAATATTAAACCAGAAACGCGATTCACAAAACATCGTATAATAATCTATTTCATTTCTCAATATTTATTTAATTAAATAAATAAAAAAAATTAATTTTATTCACACTTTACTAATGTGCTATTCAATTAATAAATATTGCGAACTTAATTATCACAGAGTACATGAGCGATTACGATTTTGATTTCTATGAAGATTTATCAACGGACCGCTCGAAAAGTTTCAATAAAGAATACAACAGTATCGGGCAAGACTTTTACATTGCAAACGATCTCGATGACACAGAGAATCAAGACGGCACGTATCCTAGTTCAAATTACGCTGTTTTTAGAAACAGTATCGATTCTTTTGAAAGGAGTCCCTTCGATAAGCAGTTTAACTGGTACAAACTGGCTGAGAAAGTTTATAGATACACCAAGCATCGAATTCCCGGATACGATTACGATGAATTTGATTATATGCGTTCAAGGAAGATTCAAGAGTGCGACGACAAATCGGTTTGGACGCATTGTCTTTGCCAATTCACATGTTCGAAGCCGGATGAAGTGGACTGTTACACACCGTGCAGAAGTGGATGTGAATGCAAGGAAGAGTACGTTTTTGACGAGAAAGCACAAAGATGTCTGTTACCCGAGAAATGTTCGACAGAAGATTACAATTACAATTACTAAATTTTATATTCTCATTCTTAACATTCATTAAACTACTCTTATGCTACTAAACTGCGCCGAATAATTTATCATGTCATAAAAGCAATCGCGGTAACTTACCTTACTGTCCATCAATTTCGCTATTCTTGTAATATGCGGCACAAAGTCCGAGGATAAATTGTTGTTATCTGTACAACCTGCCGCTGCATCTCCAACAAATGCCCATTTATACCTGTAAACGAGATAATATAGATTATCTCAGAATGGAGTAAATGTAGCTTCAAAATTTTTCTCCTTCCGCTTACATCTGAAATTGTGGTAATCTGTGCGCGGGCAACAGCAACGCGAGATCTAGCAGCTTGGCAGCGGCCAGTTGCAATTGTAACCAGTGAGGATGCCCATGTGCTTGCAGTCCGTTGCTGGCGTTAACAGCCCATGACGAGTCCAGAGCCGATAATAACTTGATGTGCGAACTGCGTGCAAAGAAATATAAATAATGTGTCATTTAATATATTGCTAGTGGATAACAAAGAGCAAAAATTTTTTTGGAATCATAATTTAATATCCACAAAAACAATACGCAATTTCCCTGTAGAGGAGTCAATCAACAAGATACAAGATTGTTATTAGTAATACCCTTTGACATTCATGTTCGACTCAGTGATGTAAAGGGCTTTTTATGCTCCCAAGTTCTTTTAAATATATTTGTATCTATAGCTAAGTACTTTTTTCTTAGCAAATACTTGCTTTAGTCTTTTGAGTATTTATTTATTTTTGAAATATTTATCATATATTTTCATATTCAAAATTGATAGTTTGTGTAATGTAAAAATAATTTTAGTACGATATGAAAATGACTTTTGCGTATTGTGAATTTATTTTAAATGTTATATTTTCAAGTGTTGAAATTAAAGTATCTTTTACATCACTGTACTCGAGTTTCCTTACGACATTAACAGTATGCATACGCGTGCGGTATGTACGTCGGATATGCATTGGGCCATTGAGTTACCTGCTATGACGACTGCCGTCCCAACACCATTCAAGTTATGGAGGCACCACAAATCCCATCAAATTGTGAAGATGCCGAAACAGAGCCAAAACAGTACGATATTAGATAGTATCCATGTTAGTAGGGCGGGAGGGGAGGGACATACACAGACAAATATTCTGCTATTTAATATCCTCAATATCTATACACATATATAAGACCACGAGAAATAATCTTATATCACATAATCTGTTTCTATTCCATGTATTATAAGACTCCATTTTTCATCGCAATCACATTTCGAGAATTTTGAAAATATTGGTGATTATTGGATCAAGTTATTGATTTCAAAAGTAGTGTGGAATACCAATCATGCCAGTAGTGTATATTAATAACTATTAATAATATATTTCCATAAAAAGATTTTGCATTATAGCATTTTTTTGCGATGTTAACGAATCTTAGAGAGAAATCAGAATATAATAATAATAATAATAATAGTATATAATAATAATAATAATAATAATAATAATAATAATAATAATAATAATAAATGCCAAACCGATACTGATTGTTCATGTATAATAAAATAACACATATATTAAAAATATAGTTTTGAAAGAAGATTAAAAATGAAGTAATTTCAATACTTCAAATAAACAATCGCATTTGTAAATGTACATGCACATACGAAGCAATAGCGTCCCACAAGCAAGTTTGTCCAAAATAAGCACCTAGATTAGATAAATTTACGTACCTGAACTCTTCGCTATCTGTATTTAATTCCTGCTCAATATAGAGGAATACTTGAACAAGCTCGCTAACTATAACTGGCCATAAGGATGTTGCATGTTGTGGTGACATTCTCAATAGCAGTACGCGAAAACAGAGAAACACTTGCGCCTGAATAGATGGGATTACTTGAGGTAGACGTAAACTGTCTGCTAAACGTTCTAAACAATAAAATAATCAGTGTGTGAAAACAATTATTAAATATATATAATATAGTCTATAAATGTATCTCGCAAATATGTACCTTGTATCTCCGGCATATATTTATGATATTGATCCATTTCACTGCAAAGGATGACGAATGCCAAACGTTTCAAGAGCTGCGCTTTCTGCTCATATTCCTGTTCCTTCGAAGAAAATATACTGATCCCGCTGCCTTGAGCCATGGAAACGCGATCTATTTAACAGATCAGTAATATATTAATTTATTTGATTATAATTGATGCACGCATTACGTAAATATAGTAAAAAAAAATGTGTTACTCATTAAATCTCTGAAGGTAGTGTTGTCGTGCGTCATTAGATTGTCTATTATGGTTCTCCAATATGGCAGACAAGCCGGTATCATTTGGAAAAAGGCCGAGTCAAGTAACAAGTCTAAAACATCCTTGCGCCACGCCTTTCTCGTGTACTGATATCCTGATAAGGAAGCCAGTAGTTGAGAACAGGCGGTGAATGAAGCGATATTTTTTATCCTGTAAATTAGATAAAGTAAGCAAAGTTCATGTTATTCTTTCTCGTGTGAATCTTAGAGAAAAAACAAAATGTTTACAGTTGAACTTACAGCTTTACAGCTAACTTACGTGTGATTCTTGAGATAAGGTGTAACATTATACATGAGATTTGTCAGAAGCGTTACCACACGTTCCTTCTCTTGCGAACCATAACTGACATCCAACAGTGGTGCAAGTATTTCCGCTAATACTGCTTGCGCTTGAACACTGTATGCCGCGTTAGGTGGGGTTCCAGGTGTTACTGTAACACAAAACTTTCAATGAATATACAGAGGAAAAATATAGAACTATTTTTTTTTACAATTATTAACTATATAAGAAAAAAAAATAAAGATAAAGCGCGATAACAAAAAGATTTTGCTATTACTTTAAATATTCTTAAATATATCTATAAAATAAATTGCATGTTACGTACCAGCACCATTTTTTCCCTCTTTACCTTCCGAAGAACCTTCGACCACTTCAAAAACGTCCTCGCGGACGGCTAAATTCCTTCTTAGCCATGTTGTTTGCTCTAAACAGGCACCAGCTATTTGCGAACACGATTCGATCAACTAAAATGTTTTTTAAAAACATCCAACAATCGTGTTAATTATTATACAATACATAAATATATTATACAACATATAAATAAATAATAACCTTTGCAGACACGTCTTGCAAATCTTTGATATCTTTCTTCTCTTGCATAGGTGGGCACTTTTGTACATATTCGTTTAGTATAGCCAGTAAGAGAAATTGGGCAGGTGCTGTTAGCGATAGACCATCCTTTAATAAACTAAACAAGGATGCCCAAGATTCAATAAGCGATTGCGACGTATTACTTTGCATATACACATAAAGTAATTCGAGCACTGAGACTTCCAATGAGAAATCTTGCTTGACACCATGTATCGGCGGTGGCGTTTTCACTACTTGATGTACGGTATGCACCAAAGTATCAATAGGCATAACACGAATCGCACTAACAAGGTGAACCATTACTTGCTGATTAGGACACGCTTCTGGAAGTATCTGTGAAACAAATAGCAATTAGAAAAAAAAACATTTTTTCCAAAACTGCTATTAGTTGTTCCTCATCTTATTATTTATTTTTTAAATTAGATACAGGATGTCCTTTACCTTTTTGGATGTGGCGGATGATTGGCGCCTTTCATGCCAGGCAACTGCGACTGCAGCCAAGAAGTTGGCTCCATGATGGAAAGAGATTGGAGACAGGAGTTCTAATAATTGATATTTGACTATTCTCGGACTACCCACCACACAACTGGCTTGTTCACTATACAATATTATTAAAAGAATGCATTAATATAATATAAATTTTCTATATATTTTTAATTAAAGAACACAAATAAAATATACTTGTCTTTTGTTGCCAAAACCGCTTGCCATAAGGCAGACAACGATGCTATTATTCTTGGCAAATGACTTAATGCTGTTCTCCTTGCATGTTGTTGCAGCTCATTTGTGCCACTTTTATCTTTAGCTGTGGATAAATCCTACAGCAAACAAAAACTTTGCTATAATGTAACGAATAAATCAAATATTGATTAATATCATATAATCAAATAATATATTTCGTTCAACTAACCGGAGAAAGTGGGCTGGGCATAAAGACATGTATAAGATTATTGAATATTTGCCCAGGATTAGCACCGGGAATTCCCGTTTGTATAGTACCACTTAATGGCTGATTAAACGAGAATCCGATTTGCTGGGAAGTATCCAACAGACAGTAATGGAGTAAATATGTCAAAGCTTCCAAATGTGTCACTGTGTAATCTGCAGGCAAGCAGCATTCCACTGTGCTTATATCTTGCAATTTTGATGTCAATATCGCATCTTCGCTAATATAATATGATGCCAGATGCTCAATATTACTGCATAATTGATGAATAACTGATGTTACAACAGATGTTAAAGACGGTCCCATAAAAGGCAGGCTGGACGTAACAAGGGTTGTCCAATGTTGATGAAGATGCCTCATATGATCCTACAAAATTTATATCCATTACAACAAATCATTATCTCGTTGGAAATCACTTTTTGCTTAATCAAATAAATTCATAATTTATACAATCAATTTTTATAATTTAAATATATTTTATAATAAAAATATAATAATTATAATATAAATATTCTATATAATTTAATAAAATAAATTGATTATCTTGTCTAAGAAATACATATAAATTTTAGAATTGATTTGAACAATATATATTGAAATAACATACGAGTTGCAAGGCGCTAAGAATACTAGCAAGAAACATTGGTTGCTGTGGTATTGCTGCCCCAGAAACGTATTTCAATGTCAAAGTATTCCCGATCAAATTTGATGCTCGTGTCGGTGAACATGGTATGGGGGACATTGTAGAATTAATTTCCTCTCCTTTTTGACTACTGCACTGATGTTCCAACATAATTAATGCTAACAATAACCTTGAAAAATAATAAATCAATTTTATCAAAAATTATACAAATATAACTGAAAGTAATTGTAATACTAATGTGAGTTTCATCAGTCATAGATTAGTAAAATATATTCTTATTAAATTTATCGAATAATTATTATATTATTATATTATTATATTACCGTAACAATTGTATTTGAAAAGCTTCCGTATGATCACTCGCTCTATATTTACATTTGTTAACATCATTATCAATAAACGGATCATTAAATAATACGATTTCTTCAGTAAACGTAGAAACATCTTCGTTCTCCTTGTGAGCGTTCTTCATACTCATAACACTGGACACAAGACAATGCAGAGCAACTTTTTGTACTTTACATTTAGTCAATAAATCAACTATGTAACAACTAAAGCCTTTCCCAGAATCACGAACGATCGGGATTAACTCAGAAAATATTAGCGTCAGTAATTCTGCACTCGCAAGTTGTACCTGTAGAAAATATTATTGTCAATACTAACAAGATTAACAATGTCCATTAAAAATAAAAAAAAAGTTAATAAGTTTCATAATGCAAAAATTAATATTTAATTAAAAATCTTATAATTTCTTAATTTGTGTATCTTCTTAAAAAATGCTTTTTTATAGACATTTTTTAAAAATTAAACACATACTTGGCGATTACCCGCGATCTCTTCATTTGTAAGTCTCATTTGCCCTAGATTTGGATAGTAGCTTCTCGCGAAGTATAGACATACGCTTATCAACACTTCCAAATACATACTACTTCTGTAAGCTGCTATAAATTCCGTATTAGCTATATCACCATGAAAGTTCCTGCCAAAAACACTTTTCCTATGTCTTGCTAACAAGTTTAATAACACTGTGTTCTTCGTTGTGTTTGTTACACCAGTCGTCGCTGCACAACATAGAAACATTCGCGTGTTCGTCAAGAGTTCGTTCCTGAGAGTACGCAGAGCATAAAGAGTCCTGGCTGAATCGTATACTCCACAGTAGAGCAACATGTGGGAGTGAAGATTGTGGACACCCAAGCCAACATTTCGGTTAGTTTTTGCATTATGTTGCGGAATCTCTTCCTGCAGGATAAAAAATATTAAAAGACTATCGTAATGTTATTATTTCAACAGATAAGCTAAATAATAAGATACTTGCGTTTTTAGGTGATTCGCCAATGTCGCATAGTTGCATCGCGCGATCGAGTACTTCATTCAGAATTTCTTCGACTATACTGGTGCTGCTGGAGTTGCTGAAGTACTCTTCCGCAGTAGTACTGACGTCCAATTCGCCATCGTCGTCATCCATCGTCCAGCTAGGTACCTCTACGCTCGCTTCGAAACTGCCAATATCATGATCATAATTTGTATTGAACTCATTTGTGCTGTAATATCTGCCCTTTATGATAGTGCCCGCTACTTCTCTGGAACTGCCTGGCATTATAAGAGTTTCCTTCTTTTGTTTGGACTGTTTATTAGTTACTTCAGGACTGCTCGAGTCTAAGCTATTAGTTATGGAATCTGACGACGAATCGACATCGTCGTTTAGTTTCTTGTAGCTACTCTTATCCTTCGCTTTCAGGCTGGAATTCGCCGATTCGAAAAGACTTTCGTCTAAACTGGCAGTAGAACCTTTATCGAAATCAATTTTCTTAAAGCGAGTGGCATTTTTCAGCAACTCCGTTGTTAAATTCGTTTTGCGCATACTGGGCAGCGAATCATCCTCCGTAAAGGAATCATTTGAATTTTCATTACAATTGATCGAGAGAGGATTTACGAATACGGAAATTTTCCTGTTGCCGGATATACTGGGCGGTACTTCAAGTTCTTTCATAAATTGATTTCTTTCGGTGACATAGTGATTGCAATTATCTCCAGTCGCCAATGTTGTCACCGCAAAGATTCGTTTTATCTTCACAGGATTTATCGCCTGCTTTTTCTTTTTACCCTTTTTCCACTTTTTATCTTCATCCACGTTATCGCTCACGTGATATATTACATTACCATCGACCGAACTGATTGCGTAAATTTTCGCGGCGCCCTCAGTGTCATCTTGAATCTCTGATTTCTCCTCCACGGGATCATTCTTCGTTAGGACGGTATTACTGTGTTGTATGCTCACGTGAAGAACGCTCATACGGCATGTGGATGGATCTAATAATATTGTCAGCAGGGGATCTATTACGCGTGATATGTCGCCACGCATTAAGGAATGTAACAGCCATGATTGGGCCTGCAGCTTTAACGGCGAATTATCCGCAAGCTGAAGATTATCCAACATTTTCAATAAAGATCTATACAACATAACAGAAGACAAAAACTTTGTAAAAACTGTAATTATAACTGGGTACATTGAAAAAAGAATTTACGAAATTTGAATGAATGTTTGTTTAAATAGTATCAATGGGCCATTTGTTTACAGAAAATAAATATTTATTCGATTTAAAAAAATAATATTTAAATTAAATATAATTTTAAATTAAACAAATATTTATTCAAATTTCATGAATTTTTTTTCAGTGTAGATACTAATTGGACAGATACTATAAAAATTGTTTTACTTACTGGTCAAAAGTTCTGAGACAGCCACGCAATCTTGGATTTGTTTCGATCTCTCGTCCTAAATGCCACAAAGTAGCAAATCTACCGAAGGCCTCAATTCTCTTCTCAGAATTTTCAGAGGTAAGTTCGGATCCTATTAGGTTCTCAACCGCATCACAAGAATTGTATAAAGCATGATGCAATTCATGCATAAGTTCTACGCAGCGCATTCTGAATTTATGGGCGGGAAGTTCGCCCAGATGATGCCACAAGGAATGTGCTAGTACCTTTGTATTAAAAATAATTTTGTTTAATATCTCATGTATTTTCAATCAAATATTGAATGCAGAAATATTACAGAACCTACCTGAAATACATTAGTATACTGCATCAAGTAAGTTATGTGCCATTGCTTCAATAGGGGAACGATAACAACCGTCGTCACACCCTCTCCACTTTTCGGATGTGTCTCGACATCGTTATGTGCTTTTAACAATGCAACCAAGTCCAATAACGTAGCAATGCTCGTTAACTGTAATGCGGGTTGCTTCTGCAACCAGCAAGAACAGACTATTAAAATTTTCAACCAATCCGGAAGAACGTGCTCGAATTTCGGTTCCTCTTCTACGAGTACGTCGTCGCCAGGCAAAAAGTATTTTGGAAATGTGGACAATTCGACGAACAAGCTGGACGCTATTTTCATGGTTTCAATCCATTCTGATTGAGTCATCATATCAAGAAATAGATGAAAAATATCCAAGCATTTGGTATCTTCAGTTACGGATGAGTCTTGACTAAAGAATCCGGAATCATCTATGCTTAATCTCGAATTTAGCATAAATTCCAAGCAACGCATTCTCTCGTCGAAACTCTTTCTCGGAGAAGACACCACTAAATGATCGAACATATCCTGCACTGTTCTCTCTTTGCTAAGTATCCGATTGCTAATTAATTTAACGTAAAATATCTCGTATTGCCGGAGACACTTTTCTAACATGGAATGCTGTGCCTGAAAAGCTGGAGATGGTCCCCTATATAAGGATCCTGTCGATCCCATTGGAGTAACATTCTTAAAATGTTTTAACATGGACAGACGACTGTCTGAAGATTGAATCATTGATGAAGAGATATCATCGATTTCGACGCAGTTTGCTTTAATATCATCCATACTTTTATTTCTAGGTAAAGATTTCGTATCTTCACTCACTACAACGGATATGCTACTGCCATCAGCCTGTATAGTGTACGTGTCGTTTAACTTGGAAGTGCTTTTACTTCCTTTTTTCTTCGATTTCTTTTCGCTTCTTTTAGTGGCACCGCCAGAATTGGCTCTTCTTCTTGTACTTGGGCTTTTCTCCGTGAAGGAAATATTGGATGTATCGGGCTTATTCAATTTACTATCTGATTGACTCTTCTCTAAAGGGATTGCCGTTAGAGAATTATCACTGGGGACTGTAATGCTATTCAGAGACGTGTCCAACTTGGCATCTATTTCACACTTATCCACATGAGTAGTTATCATTGTTGGTTGCACCTTCGATAAGATCTTGGCGCACAATTTGAGACTTTTCGAGATTTCTATTGGAGACAGAATATTATTGTGATGTAAAAGTTTGCTGATTATTTCGTAAAATAAGCCAGGAAGATGTTCAGATGGCGTGTCTATAAACGCGTCCAACGACACAGTTTCAAGTAAAAATTCTGTTAGCACGCATACTTCCACGAGATTCGGCATTCCACTACCAACCGGTCTTACAACAACGTCTTCGATCGCGACTTGCATTTTTGCTCTAGTATTACAGGCTTTCTCAAACAGATGCCCACAATGTATCCAGATGTAAGATGGTTCCAAAGTTGAGAATAACAGATTTGCAGACTTTACCACTTCATTTGCTTTCGGTATGTGACTTGTTTGCATGAATTGTTTGCATGCATTATAAAATGTCCTAAAATGAATAACGCAAGGTTATTAAAAAATACATTGATGAATAGTTTCAATTTTAACAGATTTTATTTTATAATTATATAGCACAGACGATCTTACCTAAATACTTCAAACAAAATATCATCTAAAATTATTGGTCCAATATCCACCTTATCAAGTAACGAGACAAGTATCCTATATGGCTTTAGATCTTGCGAATTTTCTTCACATACTTCTTTAAGTAGATATTTTATCGCTTCAACTAACATTTCCTTAGAATACATATCAAAGTATGTTACACTTTCTTTAGTGTCTGCAATCGCATGAGTCTTCTTCTTTAAAATTGATGTGCTTACTTCAGTGCCCAACAGCCAAGCAAACAAACGTCTACAATTACACGATAAAAAAATATATAAAATAAAATAAGAATGTTACATATTGCAGCTTCCTTTACCTGTTTAAGCTCATATCCCTTCGCAATATAGTAACTAAAGCAGCTTTTATTAACAGTATCATATCTGGATGTGTCAATTGACTATTATGCATAGGAAAACCTATCAACAGAAAATCCAGTGCACTTCTTTGCACTAGCACTGAAGTATCTTGTACTCCAGCACACAAGGCTGAAATCTTTTTAAATCGATACGTTAGAGAACAAAATCTTAAGATAAATTTATAGCGTTAAAATTCTTCTTACCATAATTTTAATATTAGTACCCATAATATATTTTTGCTCTTCCATCGATAGTTTTTTATTGAAATGTGCTAGCACAAATGATATCGCAGGCAATCGAATGCCAGAATTTGAAGCCAAGCAGTCCCAGAGGCACGCATAAAAATGTTCTGCACCCACACCCTCACACACTTTTTCCAGCAAGGAATTAGTTCTAATATGAAAAAATGCTCCATAAATTTCTATATTACTTATGCACATATCTATTTATGAATTATTATTTATGAATATACACAAGGAATGCTACAAAAATAACGTAGCACCTGTCAAAATGATCAGATCCATCTTCTAGGCCCAAGAGAACACCGCTTAAAAAACCACTTAATCCTGGTCTTAATCTTTCGCCAAGTGGTACAAAGTGTGTTTCGTATACTGTTAACAATGATGGTCTGACATTCATAGCAGCATGGCCCAACAATGGAAATAGTCCTAAATAAGAATAAATATAAAGAATGTGTCAAAGTAGTCTATAATTATTTCTTTCATTCAACGCGTATACTCACCTGCACTATAGATAAACAGCTCATGACTAAGCCTATTAGTACCCATACACTTAAAAATAATATCATATGTCTCTAAAGCTTTCAAGTGAACACCAGAAGGTAATGCCGGATGCATACATTGGGCTAATCTCTTCGATATTTTGATTCTCCTTGGAATAACAGGAAACTTCATATGGCTCAATAACACCTTATTGAGCTTTCCTAGGGCAGAGATTAAATCTGCCCATTCACTCGTGTACTCGAAACTCTTCAGGGCCTTGTCGACAGCAGATACATAGCTATGTGATAAATACAACTTATAGCATCAAGTTTCTTAACGAGACAATGTACAAACATCAAGCTATGAAATGTAAATTACTATAACGTTGTGTGATGTTTATCGAATTACATGTGTCAGTGATGCTAAATGTGCTAATCTTCAACTTACACCCGATACTTGGAATCCTTCATCAACTCGTACTCCTCCAGAGCGATGGAACCCATGGTTGTGTTTTTTTCGTGACTAAAGAAACTACACTGCGACGATGATGTTTTTCCACCACACTTTACATGATTTTAGATCTATCTTACAGCAAAATGAATCACGGCGAAAATCCTAATTAAGCTGCAGATCTTATCGTGCGACACATCGTATTCAGATAAAGCGGGTACCGTGGTACCTAGAAATCAATTCTTCGTGTTACCACACAAGTCCGTATATGTTTCACGTGTCCCGTCCGCGCGAGCCCCAACTATCCTATCCCGCTCCGAGAAACAAAAATTTACCCTCTCGCTCTCTCACCGGACGAGCGACCATCCGCAGAGCCCGACTGAGCCGCAATCGTTCATGATCACGTCTACGAGACTGTGTTTATACGAGCCGAACCTATCGTCGGCGCGTTATCAACTTGGTTATCTCGTTGCGCGATCGTCGATTCCCTGCCGTCTCTCTCCTTCTACTGGAATTCAGTGGCGATTCACCATCACCGGGCTCGAAGGTTCGCGTCTCACAATTTCCTCGTAAAGAATTTTCTTACGTCTCGATCTCGAACATGTAACGGTCGATTATCAATAACCCCCAGCTGTCCTGAGCTGTCCTCCAGCTGTCTTCGGCGAGATCGTACGTGTGGTAGTGTGTGGCGCGACGCGCGCTTCCAATAGTTCCGATCGGATTATTCTGATTCCCCTTCCTTGGTCTTTCACGGGATCGAAGACTGACGAACAACTTGCCTCTTTATGTTGACGTTGTGTACGTGACGATCGAATTGACATGAATCATACGTTTATCTGATATGCGTTGGTCCGTCCGTAGATGGAATGAATCTTTCTGACGAACTCGAATGATTGAGGATCATCTCAATCGAGTGAAATCGGTGATTAATTTAACCGTTGGAATGCTAAAAGTAAAATTTCGAATTGTATATTTTGTTGTGTCTGATCTTTTTTTCCATATATTATAATAAAAAATGAATAATTCTGTTAACAAAATAGTATAGGTATTTTCTGATAAGTTAACTGAAGTTTGATCGAAATTATTTGATCAATTTTTTTTATTCATCATGGGTATATTCCTTTTCTAACTTAATAATTCAATTTCTTAATGACGTGGGATTTTAGACACAATTTTGCATCATATAAATGCAGTTTCTGAAATCATGAAATGAGTAAAGGCACTCTTTATGTATTTAATTGGTAGATATAGAATGTTTGAGTCAGGTATTGTCAAATTCAAACATAAACGAATTCCTTTTTTTATTATGAAACATTTTAAAATCCACGATCCATGCCATTTTCTTTGCAATTGTGCATGAATAACAAAAGGAAAAAATATAACAAGTCGAAGCATCGCGCTAAAATCTCTCTTGTTTCCTACACAGCCTCCGAGATTTTAGCTTTTAATAAAATTCATAAAGATTATACTCATAAATGTAACAAACTTTGTCAAGTGATAGGTTCCGCCTGGTATTATACATCGACTTATTATAAACTTACAAAACGATTATCCGCTCATACAGAAATTCAGACGCATCACATTCGAGATTGTACAAAATTCATATGGAATGTTTACAAATACTATTTTTTCGGAAAGATAATCATATCGATGCTGTTTACATATTATTTTTCTGTTTACATTTACAAAGTATTAAAAGAAATAATATGAAATTAATGTTTAAATACTGAAAAATGTCCATGAGTACATTTGCACATAAATATAACAAAATAGTCAATCTTCTAATACAATGCATTAACATAATACTCTATATTCATGCAATTTTATCACTTTGTTTCAAGTAAATGTATTGCATTTTCTCTCATGATTAACTCTCTAGTGCCCTTTTGGAAGATTAAAAATATTTAATATACAAATAATATAGGAAATAAAATATAACGAATCTGCATTTTTTGAAGATGCAACATTTAAAGAAGAAATTTCCGTGTCATATTTTTAAATTTGCAATGATTGATACGCAATAATAAAAAAGCAAGAAGATAAAATTGACACGTGATATTGAAAGTTATATCGAGTAATAAAAGGTTATATGAACATGCCAATTTCTATATTAAAAATATCCGGCATGTACCCCATTAAAATGTACATTATTGTATATTTTGATATTAATTCCCACGTATTTGTGATCTCGCATCAGGAACACAGTTTTGCACCCAAGGGTTGCGGTTTTGCAGTACGTTCCAGCCTTTTCTGCTGCTGTTCCATTAATCGCTGTTCCCGCTCTCTCCTTCTTTGTTCTCGCAGCACTTTGGTAGGATCATTGAAGTCGTCCACTTCCCAACCAGCGGAGTTTTCTTCCCATTCTCCTAATTCATTCTGAACACAGATGACAAGAATGTAAATCTCTGGAATCTTACAAGTTTGCAAGTACAGACTTACAGTCGGAACAGGATCCATGGCTGTGAATTTTGCAATGTTACGAGACGAGCCATCTGCATGCTTATCCTTTATTAGAATTTTTGCCTGTCTAGTGATTTTCGGAGTCATATCCTATACAAGATGCAAAGGTAAAATTTTTACTATTCTTATTAAAGTGACTGTCAGAATTAGCCTGAATTACCTCAAAAAAGTTAAGTTGTTCTTCAGTGGGCGATTCAGGAGGCTTAATCACTTGTTGTCGATACTGCTCTATCTTAGCTTGTATGGTATTAACTGGCTTATCTGGTATAACAACAATTGGATTTTCTTCCCACTTATCCCATTGCTCCAATTCCTTAAATAAACATACTTAATAAATATTATTATAAAACCTTGACACAAAAGCAGCTATATCTTCCGTTTTAGACCCGAATGCACTGATGTTATTTTGATTTTAAGAAAGAGGCTTAAAACTCTCTTTCTCTTTTTCAATTTTAAAATAAGACAAAGAAAGATTTAAATCTTAAAGTCAAAGTAATGTTGATGCACGAGATCTTAATATAATCCATACCTTAGTATAATTCATATAATAAAGACTATATAGATCTGTTTTATATTCTTACATTAAACTCTTTCGCTAAATATTAAATATATTCCTATCTTGCTTTAAATTTCAAAAGTGTACAACCATAAAAGATAGACCTAAAGATAAGATGATACAAAGATTGTACATTTTTTAGCTTGCTTCGATATCTTAAGACAGTACAGTATTTTTTATCAAAACAAGAACATATTTATAAAACTGCATAAAAAATAAATTTATTGTATACATAGGAGATACTTATTGTATAAATGAGAAGTATGTACCGTCGAGCTAGTAAGAACATTCGGCACCACGCCGACGGTGGACAAGGGGACAGAGTCGCAGGATGATCGTCTTCGACGTCGGAGGCAGCACATCGCGCGCTTAAATATCCCGAAGAGCAATACGAACAAGGCCTTAAGCCGATTCATCAAAAACTCCACAGCCATTTTCGGCACGGTCGGCTTGGACGGAGAGCTAACCTCTCCTCCGGAGCCGGAAGACGGACGTTTACGTGGTCTACCTGGCGCGGACGCAGCATTGGTGATCCATCTTGTAAGACAAGTCGTCGATTCTCCCTTACATCGTCTTGCGTCCTTCTTACACGAAATATGAAATTAATAGTAAATCGGGAAATACTCAAGTCTACTTGGTACGTACATAACCTACATCCCTCTCCGGATGATTATGACGTTCCGCTATTGGTCGGCAGATCGATTAATCGATATTACGATCCTTCGATAATTGCATTCCATTATTCACTGTGCACTGCAATTATTGAAAATCTATAGTTCACGGGACGTATACTGTAAATTTTTAGTACTTGCAATAAATTGAATAAATAATGGAACGCAGCTAATGTCAAACGACACGGTCGAGATAAATAATTTAAAGAAAATAGATACAAGTATGTTGCGTTTTATATAGGTGATTCCTATAGACATCATACAAATAAAATAAATTTTTTCCTTCTTGAAAGTTTAGACTGAAGACAGAAATTATAATATTCCTTTCTTTTTTCATACATTTTCGTGATAACTAATTGATCATTAATGTTCTCCGATTAATAGGCTTTGTTGCTTTATTTCTTAGATTTGTTGCGCATTCACACAGCTTATAAATATCTTAGTTTAATTGTGTTAGAATAAGTGATTATTAGTTTGTAATAACCTAGTAAAAAATACAATATTTTGTGTGTGTGTGTGTGTGTGTGTGTGTGTGTGTGTGTGTGTGTGTGTGTGTGTGTGTGTGTGTGTGTGTGTGTGTGTGTGTGTGTGTGTGTGTGTGTGTGTGTGTGTGTTTTTTTT
>Ga0157364_1002553_pt1 | contig 17038 bp, 9 predicted proteins | sample AttsexASBM2_FD_111476 | JGI IMG/M metagenome (GOLD analysis project Ga0157364, IMG submission 111476) | Fungus gardens microbial communities from leaf cutter ant in Ribeirão Preto, State of São Paulo, Brazil - Atta sexdens ASBM2 | ecosystem: Host-associated > Fungi > Mycelium > Unclassified ... | reverse complement strand
TTCTTTGATGACGGGTCGGGGTCGGTCTTACAAGGAGGCATACTAACATAGCATAACCATGAATCGATGCCGGAAGGCCAAATAGCTCTAACATGGCGGAAACGGAATTATATTCAACAAGGCATTCTAGGACTCTCTCGGTGCCTTGATCCCTCTGCTGAGGGTTCTTTGGTGCTGAGGTTGGGATCGGCTCGCTCTAAGGAGGCATATCAATATAGCCACGAGTCGGCGCTGTAACGGCTCTAAATGGCTCATATGTGGCAACCACTGTGGAGTGACTGTGCGTTTGACCCTGCCGTCATTGCCCTCCTTTCCTCGGAGAGGAAGACTGTGGCGGGAAACTACTTCTAGAACCGACACGGCTCAAATTAATTAATTTCGAGTCCTGGCGAAACCAGCGTGTCCAACAAATGGATGAATTATAATTTTCAGCTCACATCAAACATCGATGGATGAATGCTTAATGATAAGCGTTTTCAAATAATGGCGCACGTTCAGAGATCAAGGTGTAGGAAGTCGTACCGAGTTTGCATGACTGCGGAACGCAAACAGAGCAGTCTCGAATGCTTCCAGGGTATCTGTCGCCCCCCCCCCCTGGAGTAGTCAGACCTAGTGGCGTATCGGTGGGTGCGACTTCTTTTCTTTACCAAGAAAGAAAAATAATCATATGGAAACCAAAAATAGCAAAGTAAGACAAAATTTGAACACCAAAACTAGGAAAATAGCCAAGAAAATTAGCAAGGATCGAAGTCAGGATAGTTCTAGAGAGGTGCGACGCTCGAAAAGAGCCAAAAAGGGCAGTCAGCAAACTTCGTGCTGTCAAAATAGTCCTAGAACGATGTAATAATCTAGTGAAGCAATACGCACATCAACGGAAAAGGCAAGTGGCAAAAACAGACAAAAGATATTGTGAAGTCAGCATAGTCCTATAAAAATGCGACACGCAAAGACAAGACATTCAAGTGGCATCACTCTCCGGCTCCAAGCTAGCAGGAGTTACTGCAGCTGAATACGAGGCGGTCAGTAATAGGCGAGGTGCGTCAGCTTGGGACGATATCCTGTTATTAGGAATCATATGTCAGGAAGCAGGGCGAGAGCCACACTTTTATAGGCTAAGAACGAGGAAGGAAGTTACTGCAGTGCGCTCAGAATGCCCGTGGACGTTGGTAGCGGTCAGTAATCTCTGCAGATGATATTTGTCTCGCAGTTTAGTACGACCCACTGTGCGTGTGCAAGCCCCTGGCTTATTAATATACGTCGTGTCATGTTACTTCCAGTATAGCGACGAAATTGAGGGCTACCTCAGGCATCTCAAGAAAGTGTTTCATTCCCTGGGGCGAGAGATTCATGGCGATAGATCGTTGCTTCCCTGAGACTGACGAGAGAAGAAGGAAGTTCAAGATCCTCATTCGTGCGTTTGGCCTTGAAGTAATAAATGAAGTCCATCAAAGACCCACCTTCGAAACGAGAAGGGGATCGTTTTTCATAGACGTGATCTTGATATCCCCTCAAATAAGGCAAGTCATCGATACTGGGAAGGTGAGACGAGAATGAACAATCAGTGACCACAGTCCTGTGGAGATCGGACTGTGGAGAACGCCAAGGACTGCGAATGACCGCAGAACTGTAAATAGTAAGTTCGACATATGACGGGCCGATTGAGAACAATTCAGTGAGAGAAAGATCTATCCTGAAAGATCTATCCGGGTCAAGGCTTCGGGACCTCGACCCGAAATCTGCGGAAGAAGTAGAAAAGATGGCTGGAGAATTACAAGAGGTAATATTGGAGGCATGCGTAATATCGATGCCGAGGAAAAAATTTTTCAGAAAGTCAAATCCGTGGTGGACGGAAGAACTGACAAAAATGAAAAAGAGATGAGCCAAAAAAGGAAAACGATCCAAGAATTAAGGATCAAGGAATCAAAAAACTGATGCTGAAACGATCAGTATCTTAAAGAAAGAATATCAAAAATCCCTACATCAGTACAACAGGAGAAAAAAGGAGAAGGAGAATAAAATATGAAAGCTGGAAAAAGTTTGTCACAGAATATGGTAATGAAAAGCCATGGGACTTTGTATATAAACAGCAAGCGAACAAGCTAAAGATAGAGAAGGTCATAAGCACACTCAGAAAAGGCGAGCATGACAAAGACCGTAGAAGAAACGGCACAATGTCTGTTGGATATACACATACCAAACGACTTAAGCCACGAAGACACGCAAGAACAAGGTGTAATTAGAAGTCTAGCAAGAATAACGCCAGACACAACAGATGCCCCATTCTTCACGGGGAAGGAAATAGCCATAGCGATCAAAACATTCAAGAACAATAAAGCTCCAGGCAGCGTGAACCATATAGAAGTCAAAGTACTAAAAATATCGATAAGAGAAATCCCCAAGCAATTCCTAAGAGTATTCAATGGATGCCTTCAGTGGGGTGTCTTTCCTACAATCTGGAAGAAGAGCTCATTACGAATCCTTCTGAAGGGCGAGGACAAGGACGTGAAGAACCTAAAATCCTATCAATATGCCTCCTCCCTGTAATATGGAGATTCTTCGAGAAGCTTCTCAAAATGCCTAACAGACACGATATTGGCGCCGCGACAGATCTCCGATCGGCAGTTCGGATTTATGCCGGGCAAGTCGACGGAGGATGCGGTCGTGGAGCTGCGGCCAGCAGCTGCCTCCAAAGGGAGGTGGCATTGCTCTTTGACATTTCTAGTGCCTTTGACAACGTCTGGTGACCCTTAGTGTTGCAAAGATTGAAATCGAGGGAATGCCCTAAGAATGTCTTCGAAGTTCTTCGAAGCTATTTCGATAAAAGGCAAGTAAGCATCTCGATAGGAGATACAAAAGTATCAAAATGGATAACTAGAAGATGTCCGCAGGGTTCGTGCTTGACTTGCTGAAACTTAATGTTCGATGAACTGCTAAGAATGCTAGAGGTACAGGCTAAAGATCGATTCGTAGCATACGATCTTATTATATTGGTACGCAGACGATCTTATTATATTGGTAAGCGGCAACTCCCGAAGAGAAAAGCTGGCAGAAAGATATTGGTAGATCAGATTGTCGAATGGTGTAAATCGGCCAAACTTCAAATCTCCGAGCGAAAGACTAAAGCAATCTTACTCAGAAGCGAGAAATTAAGAAGGGTCCCAGTCGATAGACAGGGAGAAGTGCGCCAAAATAGAAGGCCAAAGAGCAGAAGAAGAAGAACTAGACTTTAAAAGTAGACTATCCACTGTTAGGATAGGTGAATCAAAAATAAAGACTCGGTCAAAAATTCAAAGACTCGGTTAGGTATCTTGGTGTTTATTTCGATAGAGATATGCGAGTCGAATCACATTGCAAATATCTAAAGAGTAAAGTAGGGATACTCTTCAAACAAGCTTGATAAGCTGGCAAAATCCCAATGGGGCCTTAAATGCAGAACTTTCTACAATCTACCAGGAAGTATTCATCCCGATGGCATGCGGCCGGGAAGGTGAGTCGATCTGTGTACTGTGAAAGACAAGAAAGTTCTTAAGGCTGTTCAGCGCAAAGTGTTTATAGCACATACAAGCACATACCGCACAGCATCATGAGAATCATTCTGCGTGGTGCAGGACAAACTCCCCTCGATCTACTCGACCTAAGTGCAGAACCCTATATGAGGTAAGAAAGGGCAAAAACGTAGAGATAAACGAAACCGTAATCGGAAAAGATACAGAAGTCGTGAAAAAAGTAATAAGAAAAGAGATAACAAAAATGTGGCAAACTAGATGGGAAGTCTCAACAAAGAGTCGAGTAACGTTCACCTTCTTCAATAGCATACAAGAAAGACTTCAAGTCAAATGGGTTCAGCTCAACTACGCAGATTCTAACTGGTCTACGCAGATTCTAACTGGGCATGGCAACTTCCATGCAAAACTCTCACAACTAGAGCTTATTAAAAAAAGTTCATGCAAACGTGGAGCTAAAGAGGACACAGTCTGGTCTCATCTTAGAGTGTCCAGAATTCAAAGCGCAAAGAATTGCCTTACGGGATATAGTTCCTCCTACCGTGCCTACGGGATATAACGAGTAGAAACTACCTGAAGCGAATACAATTCTTAGTGTCAAATGCCGAAGTATTTCAAACACTCGTCGACTTCTCTAAAGAATCATTATGGATAAAGCAATCTCAAAAAGAGGATTAGATTCTGGGACTATTCAAGACAGATTCGATGTCCTCAAAGTGGTGCGCGAAGCTCAGTTAAGGAAGATTTGCCTCTCATCACAGGAGAATTTCTGACAAAGCAAAACCGTATATCATCACGGTAACTACATGCATCACTGAGCAGTTTAGGGAAACATAATATAATAACATTATTATTACAGGGTGCATCTGGGGACGAGACGCACCCTGTAAAATGAGTGGGCCTCCCCGTAGTTCCCCGTGGGCGCGAGGCGCCTCGAGAACTCGAGACGCGTCACGGCGAAACTGCTCATTCCTGCAGAAAAGTCCTGCAGGCGCTGCTAGGTTTTTCCATCGCCCTTCTCAGGGTGGCTTCACTAGATGGCGGAATAGTCTGTCGCATATATCTTTGTGGGTGAGACATATTCGCTCCGTCTTCGGGACGGGACTGATTAACAATAACTTAATACATCGTTCAGAGAGATCGCACGCGTTCACGCGTATGAGTTGTATAGTTGCGTTATACAGAATCCGTTTGCATCAGAACGAGTATTCTGACAAATGTGAGAGTCGCGCTTCCACGCAGGTGGTTGTAAAGGAAAATAGCGTCAGGCTATTAGAGAAATTTGAATGAGTAAGTAGTCTGTGAATGTTGCATCAGAAAGTTGCATCGCAAAGATCACTTCTTGACTTTCTAATCCAGATTTATAGATATTGTTGCCACCCCCCCAAGCTGGATGTTATGAACATTTGCCTGAAATTAGTGTCTGACTCGCGTAATTAGAAAGTTAATCAGGATATCCGGAATTTGACGGATTACCTATTGCCGCAATCAAGACTCTGTACGAATTCTTTGCGTTGCGGTGCCGACATGGCCAGATGATGCACTCGGTCTGGGTGGAATCGTACATACAAATCACATGGCAGTTCTCTGGATTAACTCTTACGATAGTATTGCGCGATAATTGCATAGCAATTATATTTGCAATGCCATGCGAATTAACTATTTTGTATTCAGACTTTGAGTGATGTAGAGTCAGTGAAACATATACAGCATGAAAACTTTCATTATGCATTATGAGCATAAAAGAAGAATTCCAAATTAATCTTAAAACGATCGATTCATTAATTCGATTCATTAATCTCTTGAAAGAAGTAATTCGTATTATTGCTCATATAAAGCTTATTCCATATCGATTATTGTTGTTCATGTCATTGTATTATTGAAGCTATTGCCCAATTTGTCTGTAAATTTTACTGCTGTCACTCATATCACATGTCGTTGATATCGTTTCTGATATACTATTTCATGTATTGTTGCTTCTGTGTTATATTATCTCATGTGTGATAATTGTTTATGCTATTCTTTAATTGTTTTTATTTTATGTGTAAATGCTTATACTGATTGAATGCCTTATTGATATAGCGTTGCTGCGTCGCAATTTTCACTGTTTAGCCTGACCATATTCAAAAGATTATATTCGTGGCTTGAGAATCTATTATACTCTCAATTGCGTTCTAAGTATTATCCGTTTGAGATTATTAGTATTTGAGAGCTATCTTTTTGAGATTCATCATGAGATTCATTAAAATTAACACTTTCTTTTTTACTGTGTACCATTGACTGAGCAAGTTAAAAAAATGAAAATTCAATTACTTCAACTATCAAAATTTGAATCAATCAATGTAATTCATTGCAAAATCTCTATTTCAAGAACCATTATTATTGCGGAATGCATTCACACGCAATGTTGGATCTTATCTAGATAAAATTATCTAGATCACCTAGATGAAATTTGATGTCATCTTTATCTACATAATGAAAATATTAATTATCTTTATCTGCATCTTAGATGAAAAGAAATGTCATCTTTATTTAGAACGCTTATCTAGACGTTTAGGTAATTTAGTTTACATTGCTAAAAATATGCAGAATATTGAAATATTTTCTTCTATATAATTCAGTTTGCAGAAAAATTTTCATGCTCAGAAAGAGAATGGGTGCAATCAGTAGCATATATAACCGCTTAACCGCATTCACTCAAATGATCTTTTATTTCTATATTAGACTGTTCTAAAACTCTCATTCTTTATTTCGCCAAATATCAATCAAAAATATACCTTATATATCTCATTTTGAATTCCAAAAGTATATACTAGCTTAGCCACAGAAGACAGAGGTCTAAGTTTGTGTCGTATGCTCCATGTGCTGCATATTCCACATGCTGCTATCATAATTCATAGTTCCTACTCATTCCAACGAGCGTGTGTATGTACATACACATAAATATAAAAAATTTTCACTTTTCACATTTCCCTAAAAAATATTTTGCATTGATCGCGTTCGATGTTATTGGTGTATTCTTCTAGGTCAATAGCAGCAGCGAGTGCTCACGTATCCACTTCGTAAAAATGCTTTTACATGATGATGCTCGGTGCTCATTTTTAGCGCCAAAACAAATCACGTGATATAAATTGACGAATATCAAGCGATAATGTTGATCGCGTGATCTATATTGATATTTTAGTGATTGATATATCACTAAAAATGAGCGTCAAATGTTAACATGAAAAGACACCTTCCATGAAATTAAGGACTCTGATTGATTGATTTTTTGTGCCTTATGCGTTATAGGTTATGCAGAGTCTGTGCTCTATTTAAGAATGAACATCTCATCCTTTTTCGTGTACTTTTTCGTTAACCTTATAGGGTAAAGCCTATATTTTTGAGGTTCTTTTTTCATATTATTATGTTAGAGTGATTTAGAGAATAGCGGAAGTCTCTAAATGTCTTATTTTTATCAATGATTGTCTTGCTATGATTGTTCATAAACTAACAGCCAACTGAAAGAAAATACGGCTTTAGATCTGTTGCTTGAAATCCCCAAATATTTTTGCTTAAAATGTGATAGATATATATTTGGCATTGAAAAGAGAGAAAGCGAAGATATTGAATGTAAAAAGTGCAAGCAACGCTAAGAGTACGTTTAATTGTGTTACTCAATCACGAGTTAATCAATCATTTGACGCGCGTCAAATTTATTAACTCGTGACGCGGCTGGGCGCGACGCGCTCAATAGAAACGTACCATAACAGATCTTTTAAGCCTTCTCTCTGGTACTGATGACTTTTGCACACCGGACGCTGTAAGATGCGACGCGGTAACCAATGAACATGTGAAGAGCTATAAGCTTATTGGCTACCGCGGTCCGCGTCGTATCTTGCTACGCGGTTAGCGTTTCCGCATTTAGTGTGCAGTAGAGAGTCTCATAGGGAGAGAGTGCATCACGTGACCTGGTCTCTCTGATTGACACTGGGCATCAAAACTCCTAGGTATGGAAGAAATTGGAAAAAACTGATCACATAATCCTCGTCTTAATTGGACGCGCGCATTCACGTGATGCAATTTGCTACTCTCTCCCTTTGAGGCTCTCTAGTGTGCAGAAATTGTAAAATTTCTCTCTTTTTCACGACATGACACTCTATTCTAGTATTCCTTTTATTCTATGATTGTTTTGTGCAAATAAATCCGTCTCATCCGTTACATCACTAATTTTTATTCAGCTCGCCATGCTTAGTCATGTCCTTTTTTACTCATTCCCTTGTAATTTCTCTCCCACTGGCACCCTTCGTTGAAAGTGTGCGCGTATCACATTAAATATTGACCGTATCGCAGCGCGCTATGAGCACTTTGCCCGCGGGAGCCATTTAAGAAAAGAAGAAGAAGAAGGTTAAATGACTATTCATTATGGCAGAAGAATCCTTTCTATTATGCTATGCATGATGCATGGTTGAATCCAGTTGAATCTCAATTCTTAATTCAGCAATTTCGTAATACATTGTGGTTATTATATAATAAATAACGAGAAATGGAAAAATATCTGCAGAAGTCACAAAATATATTCTTTTAACATTGTATTAAAAATATTATGTTAAATTGAAATGCAATGTTTAATTTAAATAAAAAGGGCTAAGAATCAACGCAGGTTGTTAGATGCAACAAATTCAATTCAAATTACACACAATACTAAGATATTTATTATTAACAGTGAAAGCTTTTACAAATTTCAAAACTACTCCCTAAACAGATGTTTTGACCCCTATCGGGTCATTTCCAATGCTGCTATTAAACTTAAATTAAATATTAACTATAATATTCGAATTAAAATTGATACGCAGAATATGTATCACCAATTTTTATGTACATAGTTATAAATATTTTATCATTGAATTTACTGTTGTGTCTTAATTCATGAAGAAGTTACTAAAATTTTACTTAATGCATTAAAATATAATTCTAAAGAGACCATATTAAAGCTCAGAGGTATAGATATGAGTTTTAAGGAGTTTTAAGTAAGAATTTAATACCTTCTTCATGACACATATCACAATAATAAATTCAATGTTAAAATATAAATGTTACTTTAATATTACAATTTATATGTTCCAGAACCATTTAGAAAGTAAACTGCGACGGAAATATACCGCTATTCCCACGTGATCAATCTAGTAGCTGAGCTCAATATTCCGGAGTATGATTACTGAATTATTCCAAAATAATTCAAGTATAAATTTTACCTCGAATTCGGTATTAAGCCTAACTCCGATTTAACCGCGATTAACGAAAATTTATTCTAACAGGACTTAGAGCTCCAACATAGATGAAAAAACAATACCAACCTAACACAAGTTTTTCAAATCAAAATGAAGTAAATGAATCTATCCACAATGAACCTCAAAATTTATATCCGCAATTATAATTGCATGAAAAAGTCCAAATTTTCTTTATTTTTGTTTAACTTTTCATTATCTTTAATATTAGATGAAATTGCTGAATGATGTAAAAAAAAGTAGAGAATCCATTTAATAGGCCAATAAATGGAGTCCGGAAAGGATCACCCACGGTACAAAATTTTTTTAAATGTTATTGCTTAACTGCAATAGAGCTGATCTATATTGAAAACAACGCATGTTCTCTTAGAGTTTGTACGAATTGTTACCTCTAAATTGGCCATCCGGATGACTGCGAATTTTATCAGTCCTGCACACTCCATAGGTATCTCCCCCGAATGGTCTCCACATAAATTAAATTGTATCTACTGTGACAAACGAATAATTAAAATTCTCAAAGCAACATTCTGTGGAGAATGTATCGAGGAATTTCTTGAAAGCGAACAAGAAATTATGTTTAAAGAAGATCAAAAATAAAAATCACCATTAGGCATAAAAAAAAATAAAACAAAAATGAGCCTCGTTATTTTAAATATAAAATTCCTGCCTTCCACAACTGCGAAAGGGACCAGAGCGCTTTGTTTCATTATTCCCATTCCCAGTGCACCGAATTGCGGATAGCGTAGGACATAAAAAGTGATCATCATACCGAGGCTCATCCGCCGCTATTTGTGCACTTCCTTCCGCATGCATGGAATTATTTTTAATCATTACGATAAATACAAAAAAAAGGAAAATGTTCGCAGGAGCCATACTAGAAGAGCTGATCGAGAACAAGTCCTTCGTGAGAATCCTTCGATCTCTCGTGAGGAAATATCACCGTATCGTGGTATTTGACCCATATGTCTTCATCGACTCTCTGTGGACGCACCCGGGAAATCATCCGGATCCGGCATCGTCGCGTCCCACTTTCTGAGCCCTTCCACGGATCGTCAGGATCAAAGCTGTGACACATTATAAGAGTGCCGCTCCCGTTGAGCTGATTTAAATCTTTTTTTTTTATTTTCTTTTTGGGTGATAAAAGGTCATTCAATCGTCAAACCATATATTCTCGTTGGCTTTTCTTTCTATATTTCTTTTTTTTTCTTCAAGTATTTTTGATCGTACAGAAGCGCCCTTTCTAAAAGGAATCCCCTCTCTAAAAGGAATTAAGGTTTACCGCTCGGTCCAAATTCTCATATTTCTTCTCACTCCGACACACTCTTACGAAAGGAGCCCGACGCTTCGCGTCCTCCATTCCCGTGACGGTCTTACAAATTCAGGACGTAACAAGATGACTTACACAAATTGCAAAAAAATTATTATGTCTGCTATGCAATTATCTTCTTTAACAGTAAATTTGCAAAAAAGTTTAACACTAAACGCGTACCATGACCGGTCAAATGACCGGTTGTAAACTTTTGATTAGAAAATTCGCATAAAATGTTATCGCTTTTTCACATTTGACTTCATGACTTTTTCTATTAAATATATACAATTAATTTTACATCATTTATTTATATTTTTATTTGTTAAATCTGATGAAACACGTGTGGTCTAGTGTTATTTATCACAAATGACCACAAGTCATTTGATCGAGAGAAATATTTATTGCCTTATAAGAGCATTGGATTCGAAAATCTAATGTTCATTCACATTCTTCTATTATATGAGTTTGTGGTACACTTCTGCAAAAAATGTTGCGTAGTAAGCTCTTCTTCATGTATCGGAACACTGAAAATTCTAAATAAAAAATTAGAATTTTAACAGATGAAGTTCCAAAAACTAATTACTGGAAAATGCCGTGCGCTTAGTCCGCGATCTAAACGATAAATATTTTTTATCTTTGTTTAATCTACAAAATAACAAGGATTGTACAAGTATTGATTTAAATATATAAGTCATCGTCTAAATATACAGTGTAAACGTAGCCACTATTAATGGTCGTAACGAAAAAGATAAAATATTTTATGTGACAACAAAACATATTTTTTATAATAAAAAATAAAAACATCGATAAAAAATTTTGGGAAGTTTGAATCCTCGCCAATTCTCCCTCCAGTTCATGATCTAATTATATTTAATTAGAATTAATACAAGAACTGCGACAGTATTATGCTTAAACATCCACAGGAATTTCCGATGTTCTCTTCTGATTATAATTCAAGTTTCGTTCTATTTTTGCCCTTAGTCAAATGCAATATTAATGATTCATAATAAAGTCGATATTGTATGTAGGCAGACTCACGTATGTTGCGCGCATTTTATTCTACATTCTTTTTGCGCTTGATACATATGCGTTTTGTATGTGCATGTGTACAAGTGTGAGAATGGATTTCGATTATTAATCAATGTGGCTTAGGTTGATTATCTACCTATTCACTCAGAAGGATTACAGGATTATCAAGAGATAAGCTATTCTCTCGATGTAATTCAACAACTTGTGTTTGCCTCATATTCTAATTTATCTGCTCGATAATAAATAACTCAATCGAAGCGGTTAAAGGATTCCCGAAGCTGAAGGCTTGAACTTGAATTAATATTCTGGAGTCATCTTGTTCACCTTTGTTTATTAAAAAACGTATTTCTTAAGGTACATAAATAATACATATTCTTAAGGTTTCATATAGTTGATAAAAACTAACGTTTTACCCTTATTCTATGAATTTTCGTATAAAGCGAAACTACGTTTAAAGTTCAATATTGTTCTAATAGCGAACATTGCTGAAATACATGATATGTCATATCATGTTTATGGAATATGTCTTCCAAGATTAATGTTGGAAGCGGAGTAAAGAAAAAATGCTGCCATTTTGGATGCTATTCATTACTTTTTCTTCTCGCATTTTTTTTCTCACGTCTGCGTCAATAGGACTGCATAACCCATGATGGAATTAATAAAGCACTCCTATGGATGCGCAGTAGGAGAGTGAATTTGAGTAACATTTGATTAGCTGTTCCAGTATAACCAGCGTTATGATACGTAGGAAAGTGTATATTGGAAAACATTTGATTGGTTATTTCCAGTATTACTGTCGCCATTATACGCAATGTTTCACTTTCTAATTCCACCACGGTATAATCGTAATCCCATAGGTTAAAAAAAATTTTTCTCTAATTTTATAGTTTTTCTAATTTTATAGTTTTGATGAGATATTCTCTTAAAAATGCATATGGGCATGTATAAAAAATATGTGTTTTTCACCGTAAATAGTCAAATCTGTAGAAAGCAGATTTTTTTAATGTCTACTACCCACTATGCTAACAAAATGACAACAGAATTAAATATACATAATACTTGACAGACTGCTAGAAAAAACATAATAGAATCTGCAAGCAAATGTCGGCAGGATCCGTTCAGTTTCTGCCAACAATTTGCTTTCACATTATGTCAACAGGCGATATTAACAGAACATAAACCTAATGCGGACGCATTGATGGCAGACTGCCATCATTTTCTACTCGAACCTGCTAAAAAACTGCAGACATTTAGCTATCTGGGTCATATTGGGTCATCTAGAGATTTGCAACATAGATATCGTGTATGGTTATTTAATTATCTGGACATATATATATGTCCAGATAATTGAATATATAAATATATATATAAAATTCATCAAAATCGAGGACTTTCATGTGTTTTCTTATTAACTTTAGAAATCTTTTAAGTAGAACAAAATATCAAATATCATTAAATTTAACATATTATAAAATTTTTAATAACGAAATATGTAAATTTTATTGATTCTTGAGATTCATTTGATTAAAGCTTAAATGACTGATATCACTCGTTTATGTTGTAGTTAAATCGTCGAGAGTCATAATGTTTCCAAGGACGAATCTTAAGAATCAACAAATATTTTCTGAGCTGTGTTAATTTTCAATGGGCAAATTTTTTTCAACATCCATATTATTTAGCAGCCGAGGTAATCGCGGTAAAAGCCCCTACTATTAACACGCAAGACGACAGATTCTCTAATGAAACGGAAACCACGAAGAAGCTGCGTGCGTGCTATCGCCAGTCAGCATACTCCGCTACATCCGCTGCAACAACATGTACCGGACCCGTAATTACGAGATCATTTTCCTCGGTCAACAGCCTTGTAAATCATTCTGCGCAATACCCTATGGATGACGTTTGCGTTCGTGTCCTCATACAAAAGAAATCGTTGGCATAACAATTTCCTGACGGTGGTCTGAGCTATAAATCCCGAGTCTCAACTCGTTCGCGGACATAATTGATATATCACTTTCGTCTCCTCGCATTTTTCCCGATCCGAAAAGTGCACGATATCCTCGCACTTTATAACGATATCTTTTTAATAGTTGAGAGCTGGCGGCTACTTAGGAGAACAGTTTCCAATTTTACTATAAAAATAAAATTAATTCTAAAAACTTGATATTTATATTCTCGCATTTCTTATTAAAAAAATAACATTATGATAATATTGGCTCAATCATTTTGACATTTTTATAGTAGATTTTTATAGATTTTCAAACGATCCTTTCGCAACGAACGCATTTGTCAATACTCGCATCTGTAAACATTCGATATCCACAATGATATACTACGCTGAAGAGTTTCCACGACCTTTCGACTCCATACATGTAACATCATTTGTTCCGGTCGATTCTAGAGTCAGTTATCGCCAACTATTTCCCGTGGATGTTGAGTATACTGCAATAGAAAAAGCACGCGCTTAGCATACAGTATTATAAATACCTTCTTCGTCGTCGCCAGTGCTCGCCGATACATCGGACATCTCGGAATGGGATAGTGCAAGCTTGACATAGCCCCGATCTCGTTCTCTAGTGCCGTTACTCCCTCCTACCGGCAGCGATTTATCTTCATGCGGTGAATCCCGCGACGAACCATTGCCGCTACCGGGTTCACAAATTTCGGCATAGATCTCTTCTAATTTCGGTGGCGGAGTGGGAGGCAATGGCGTGAGACTGTCTCTCACTTTAGAATACGGTGGATCCATGTCTGGACTGCTGGTTTGCATTTCGAGGACGCTTGTCGAAATCGAACGCTGCACTTGTTGCCTAGATGAGGCCTGCGATGCTATCAAGTTTGTATCTGATTCCAGACTGGCATACCTCTCTGGTGACCGCATGCCGATTTCCGGTCGTACGGCAAATGTGAAAGATGCCGATTTCTTTGCTGGATTTCTGCTTTTGCCACCCTGCGCTATCCTCGAGATTCTGTCGAGGAAGCTGTGATTATTACCGGTATTGCGACTATTGCTTCGATCGCGGATTGTTGTCTTCTTGATGTGCTCTAAGCTCTCTTTCAAACTCTGCAGTATCGGCTTTGCCTCGGGCTTTGCTTTAATTTCCTTCAAATGCAATTCTTTCAGTTGATTATTGTTGGAAGCCGGTTTCGGCGGGGCGACTCGAGGTTCGGTCGCTCTCTGGTCTAAGGCTCTTCTATAAAACAATTGTTTATTTCATATATATAAAGTAATAATTATTTAAAAATAAATGTTTCAATAAGAATTATGCGCACAGAAAAAAAATGTTTGCTTGAATTAATTGGAATTCTGGTGAAAAATGAACGATACAGAATTCTAGTTAAATCTACAAGATTGAATCCACCGTTCTCTAAAGTGAGAGATAGTCTCACGCCATTGCACTCCACCGCCGAAATTGGAAGAGATCTATGCCGAAATTTGTGAGCCCAGCAGCGGCAATGATTCGCAGGATTCATCGAATGAGATTAAATCTATTATTATTAAATTCTAGTTTAAATAAGCAACATTCAGTAGATTTAACCAAAAATCCAGTAGATTTAATCAGAAATCTGGATCGTTTGTCTTCCATTAGAATTCTCGTTAATTCAACTAAACATTTTTCCATGCGCGAATGCAAAAAATTTTTATTTATTATACTAAGACTAATAATGCAAACAAAAAAAAGAAACTTAATTAGATTAACTTTTTATAAGATATAAATTTTAGTGACTTAAGAATGTACGATCACTTACGGTAGTGAGGAGAGTATGCTATTGTTCTTCATTGATAATATCAATCCAATATGAAAATAATAATAAGAAAGGCTAATTTATGATTTATTAAAATTAAAAGATAATATTGATTGCTAATTTTTAATTATAAATCTTTTAATTATAAATCTTTAATTATAAATTTTTAATTATAATATTAATATTTTATTAATAGAAAATACAGATAATATAATGTGTTCAACATAATTTAATGTGTTCAATAATTATCGATAACTTGGCAACACGTATTCTGAAAATGAAGTTGACATTTCTGTTTGAAACTCCTTACGCACTAGTAATTGACAATTCATAATTGACAGTTAATTGAAGTTAAAATATTATTTTTATACATGTTTTATAGTTATTGTATACAGAGATGCTTCGTTATAAAGGCAAATACATAACCAATTCATAACAAATTCATAATATTCCTAACTATTATTTGAGTTTTATTAATAAGAATAAAATAATTAAGTAATAATTAGTTAATAATTCTTTTATGCTAAAAGAATGCTTTAATTTTAATATCATGAATTATGTGATACGAATTATGTGATAAAGGGTTATATGATAAGAGTCATATAATAAAAGTTACATTTTAATATTTTAAACGTTATAAGTATTTTAAATTAACATTATTAATAAATCTTTATATTATTGTATCAATATCTTTTAAAAAAAACATCTGCGTATTTTTTTATTATAATGTTAAATAAAAATTAAGATTGGTGTTGTATTAAATAAAATACTATACTAAAAAAAAATAAATATCCTTTTATAAATCAATTTATTAATTTATAAGGAAGATTACGTTCCTAATTATATATTGAACAAATTTAGTGGATGACATTATTCGTGACGTTATTCGACGTATATATACATTTATATATTAATATCATTTTTTTCATATATTTTAATATATATTATAGTTTCAAATATATTTTATTGTATTTTTCGCAATAATAATTGCTATAACTTTCTTAAGTTAAAAACATAACAATAGTTAAAAACATAACAGTTATAAACAAGAAACACATATTCAATCACACATGTGTTATAGGATATAAAACTAACTGCAATCTAACCTAACGTCGGAAGTCAACAGCGTTGCCAAGTTTTCTGCATTTCTTTAGATACTCAAATAGGCATGCTTTCATTAGCTTTTTGCTTGTATACAAATAAATTACATAGTGGATACGAATTAAAATTTTTACAAGGATATAAAAAAGGTTTGTTCTAACTATTTATATATTTTTTTATGAAGAATCGAAGCATTTTATAAATAAATAATTATGTAATATATCGGTCATTCAATGCATTTACCACGAGACACCATGCATAAAACTCTAACTCTTTCTTTCTTAAAAATTACACGGTCAATCAGTTTGAAATTTTAACATAGCATTAGTTTCGTTTTAAATAATATTCTGTGTAATTTTTAAATAGATCGAAGCATTTTAATTTTTCGATCGTACCTCCTTAAAAAAAAATTTTCCCTTTATGAAATTATTATTATTATTATACATATTTTCCCAAACTATTAATTTAATATAATCATATTTTATATATATATATATATTATTACGTGTACAACTTTGCTTCCGCCGTTTTCCTATAGATGGCTTTAGCGGTAAGTGGTGGTCGAAATAAATAAATCATAGACATCATACAATAAACTTGGGCATCTGTCAACATAACCCCATAGAAACATTAGTCGATTTGTGTCTGCATCATAAAGTTATTCCCGATTGAAAATGTCAGTTTACGAGCCAAATTCTCGTCATTTGCGGGAGGTTTTAATTTTTTCCTTCAATATGAAGAAATCTGCGGCTGAGGCTCATCGAATGCTCTCAAATACTTATGGTGAGGCCGCTATTAATGAAAGAACGTGTCGTGAGTGATTTCAACGCTTCAAGAACAGTGATTTTGACGTCGAAGACGTCCGGCATAGCGGTGGAAGAGAGAAGGTTGTCGAAGATGCAGAATTGGAGGCATTACTTGAGCAAGACTCGTGTCAAAATCAAGAAGAATTGGCACGACTCATTGGGAGTGACTCAACAAGCCATTTCAAAACGCCTCAAAGCCATGGAAATGATTCAGAAGCAAGGAAATTGGGTGCCGTACGAATTGAAGCCGAGAGATGTTGAACGGCATTTGTTTGCTTG
>Ga0157364_1002552_pt1 | contig 17039 bp, 5 predicted proteins | sample AttsexASBM2_FD_111476 | JGI IMG/M metagenome (GOLD analysis project Ga0157364, IMG submission 111476) | Fungus gardens microbial communities from leaf cutter ant in Ribeirão Preto, State of São Paulo, Brazil - Atta sexdens ASBM2 | ecosystem: Host-associated > Fungi > Mycelium > Unclassified ... | reverse complement strand
CTATATATACACACACACACACACACACACACACACACACACACACACACACACACACACACACACACACACACACGTATACATATTGATGCTGATTTTTAAAATACATACAGTGAGAGCAAAAAGTATTCGTACAAGGAAATTTGTAGAAAATAAACATTAATTAGCAATTTTATACAATAAATACATTCTATTCTACATAAACAAATGAATGTCGCATGTATATGTGCCTAATTTTAGAAGCTAAATTTTTCGTATGAATACTTTTTAAGCATTCAAATAATATAATTTTTAATTTTCGCTTATTTTTCAGATAATATATTTTGTGTAATTAATACACATCTTTTTGGTATATAATTAAGAAACATACAGTCTATTTTAATTCTTATGAATAAATTATTAATTATCCAACAAGAAATGATCGTCAATTAAACGTCGAATAGACGTCAAATTGACGTTGAAATCATCGTATTTATATCAATTCGAATTATGATTTCGAATTATATTCAACATCAATTCAATGACTCAGTTTCTCGCTGGATAATATTTACTTTTTAAAAATAAAATTTTTTAAAAAATAATTTTCTTTGTATGAATACTTTTTGCACTCATTGTATATGTAGCATAATTTATATAATTCTTAATCGTATGCAGCTGTACCAAATAAATATATAGCTCTTATTCTATAACTCTTAATGATAGTAGATCAGTGTCATTACATTGTTTTACATATTTACAGATCTTACATATAACGATAAAATAAAATAACACAAAATATAATAATATCGACTGTTAAGAGTTAAAGAAAAGGGACCTATAAATTATATTGATTATATTAATTATATTATTAGTTTGATTTATATGTACATTTACTTGTATTATATGATTTTTTATGTAATGATTAATATTTTTATATGTTCAATATTATCTTTACATTTATTTTTAATTTGTATTTAGATTATGTTTTCATTATAATGCTTATTATTGTACTTATAAATAAATAGATTTATTGTATTCTTATATAAATTAATTGTATTCTTATAGATGGATATAATATAGGATATCGACTGTGTCATTTATTCATAATGTTATCGTTTGACACTAATGTTATGCTTCATATAATCACTATTGTAAAGCATTATTTAATAAACATTAATTAAAACAATACAATCTTTGAAGGGAAAGAAGCGATAATGGTGTAAGTCACTTTTTTAAATTCAACTTGAGGTCAACTTGGTGCAGTCTACTGAAGTAAATATATTGGAAAAAACTTTTTGTTTCTCTCAAAATCATAATTAAGTGACGACTTACACTACTGTGACTTTCACTTTCACAATAATTATCTAATTGTATACAATTATGTATATTTGAAATATATTATTATTAACAGCATAATCTTCCGAAAAATAAAAAAGTACATAATGGTAGACATTTATTTGAAATATTTTTATTTGAAAACAGTATGTGTAAGACAATTGTATTTTGTATCTCAACGAAGCACATGAAAATATTTTGTCTCGTGGAAGTATATGAAGGTATTTTGTATTTTGTAATTCAAATTAAGATCAACAATCAATTTTATTATTTGAATTACAAAAAAAACAATACTTTAATCTTTCGATTTTAAAAACGCAATATTTTCATGTGCCTCGTTTGAAATATAAAATACAAAGTACTTGCATAAATTGTATTTTAAATAAAAGTATTAAAATACATGCTCAGCTCTGGATATATCGTGCAAACATTCGTACGTTTGCATCACGCAATATCGTTGAAATGAGAAAGCAACACGATCATCTTCATTCAAATTTAAATGGCTACTACCGTGCGCGCGTCACGCAGAAATTTAAATGGACGCAGCAATGTAAAAATCAGGTGGTTGCCCATGGTGTAAGTCCATGGACGTACAATCAAGACAGATTTTCAATCGCAACGATGAAATATATCGATGATATATCATCGCAGAATCAAGAATAATTGATATTGCAGCATGATGCACGTAAATTTCGAAAGAAATGCTCAAGGTTCGTCGAGTCACGTGTCATTTATCGAAAGTCAACGTAAAAAAAAAAAACACGCGACGGGACTACTTTCTCGCGGAGGGATATCGGCGAGAGGTTCATCAACAAGTCGATATTCGAACGATTTAACCGAGTCAAACCGATCATTCCTCTTTCGCGGACGGGGACAGGCACGACGTGACTTTTCGAGCCGATCCATTGAGGAAGCTCGCAAAGGTGGACGATTTTCCACGAGGTCTACCGTCGCGAAATTTTCGCGTAGGTAAGAAGGTTGCATGTAGGGCGCACACAAGCGCACATCTCGATTCGCGACGACCGAGGCAGTTCATTGGACGAAAACTCAAGGTGGAACGAGCGATTCGCGGCCGCGCACTCATACTGCTATGCGATCGCAAGTATCTACACGTTAATACGAGCAGCGGTTTTGTATTCAATGCAGAGTCGTCGCGATTCGTCACGGAACCCGCTTCTTCCTCAAAAATTGTATTCTTTACCTTTTATTCCCATCAATCGCAATCGCACTGATATGAATTTTTATTAAAAAAAAAAAAAAAAACTAATTGCTGTGATATAGAAATTAATAAGGAAAAATGTTAATCGACGTTTAATTTATTAAGAGCATCGAAATGTAGTGATTGCACTCGTTCGTTTTATAAAAATTCATAAATCATTTATTCATAAATGAAAAATATCTGTATAAAAAATTGTCCAAAAAAAGGATGTTGTATTCTTTATAAACGACTCATATATCTGTATTTATAGTCAGACCTTATATTTAGGATTTCCTTAATTGTGAAATTGATCTTTAGATGTTCAGTAGAGAATAAAATAATTCGTAGAGCGCAATCTAAATATAAATTTAAAGAAGCCTTAAATATAAGACCTGACTATGAATACGGGCATTAGATGGTTTAGGCTTTCTATTTCACGAGTCGTTGAATCGGCGGGTCGAGTGAAAGTTGGGGCAGCCGAGATGTCTTGATACGGACATGGTTACTGGGTACAGCAGGCAGCACTAGCAGGGCGCGGGCCACGACACGAGACGCGAGACGAACAGAGGGGGACTCGCGAGTTCGCACGCATATACCGGCAGCGTAGATTGGCGCACGGCCAACACAGCGAATTCGTTCGCCGGCTCCCAACAAGAACGCGTCGTCGCCGACATATACAGCGTGAGCGCCAACCTAACCGAGGGGGAACATACATATAGATATAACCGCTATTAATCCTACGGTCGTGGGCGAGTCGGTTCGTGAAAATGGCCGGGGAAAAGCGCAGCCAGGATCAGGACGAGATCTCACTCGCGAAGACGGTACTCATCGACATCGAAGGCACCACCACGAGCATCAGCTTCGTGAAGGTAAAAGGGCCACAAAGGCGAAGGAAACGGAGCGACAATGCGAATGTGTCTTCGCGAAATCAGACCGTGCCGGAGTCATTCTCGTATCGCTCCATTCCGGGGAGCGGCCTCATCGCGTTAGTTTTCCATCCGAGAGATTTATTTCGTGAATAGTGTCGGCGTTTCTCCATAATGTGCTTGCGGTTTCTTTTTTTTTCCCCTTTCCCATCCCTGGAAAGTCATCGAAGTCTCGGCGAGAAGCTCGGCCTCTTCGCTCTCGTCGCGGCGTATATACGCGATCGAATTCCACGGCGGGTTATTGTCCTCGCGTCGGGGCGGTGTGCCGGCTCGAATCGCGAGTTTTCGGCCGACCGTAAGCTGCCGCCGCCGCCGCCGCCGCCGCCGCCGCCAGCCGCTGCCACCGCCGTGTTTTGTGAGACGGAAAAGAGAAGGCATTTTGAGCTAAGGATATCGGTTCGAGTTTTCAGTCAAAAGAATTTACAACAATTTACAGCTAATGACGTATGGTCAGAGCGGTAGTAAGAGTAGTTTAAAAACAAATGCTATAATCTTTTTATAGACCTCAGTCGCGCTGATATATGTATATATAGTATATATACATATATGTACACATATATATATATGTATATATACTATATATGTATATATACATATATATATATATATATATATATTGACGCGACGCGCCGAGACGCCGCGGAACGCCGTCGGGAAACAACGGGACACGCGCATGATTTTTCCCGGTGAACGTTTTGCGCCGGCGACGGCGCTTATGAACGCGGCTTGTTTCTCTTGCAGGAGACTCTTTTTCCTTATGTGCGTCAGAATCTAAAAGACTACATTGAGACGAAGTGGGAGGATGAGGAGTTCAAGCAAGATTACGAAAAGTTAAAGGAACAGGTAAATATATGGAATTTTTACCAGTCAAAGAAGTAGATGGATATAAAAATTTAATAGGATGAAAAAAGTGAAATTTGCCTTTGAAATTGTGAGAGGAATTTGTATGACATTGTATTAAAGTGTTGAATATTTTTTTCCATTTTTTTTTATATATGAACATTTTTAATAAATTAAATATGTGGAATAATTTTTATTTATAATTTAAAGAAAAATTGAATGACTTACTGTAAACAAAAGTTTTAGAATAAAATCTTTTGTTTTAAGATGTTGATAATAAAGCTTAATAAATATAAAAAAATACATTTCATTGCAATTAATTTAATAATATAATTGAAAATAAAAATCTTCAATCAAAACAACTATCTTGCTACAAGTAATGAATAAGTTTATAAAGTCTTATTATAATAAATTATTAAACGATTACTTTTTTTTATTCTTTTAAGACAACAGAATTTTTAATGAAAGTTATAAATAATAAGTCTGTCCTTTATCCTTTTTTCCTTTATCATCCTTTTAAAGTTAATCAACTACTCTTTCTTTCAGCCTGTAATATGAGTACAATTTTTGATTTGTATAAAATTAATCCTTTATTTTTAATATATTTATAATATCTTTAATAAATTCTATAAACACTATTTTTTTATATTTTTTTATCTATCGTGTACATTTCATAACGTGTATATTTCTTTGTTCTTTACATTAAACATAGATAATTTTAAATAAAGAAGAACTGATAGAGAATACATTTTGAAGTAAATTTTATAAAATCTCATTTTTTTTAGATGTTCATTTTTAATAACTCTTTATTATTTTTATCAATTATCTTTATTACTTTTTATCAATTATATATCACTTACCAATGGTTTAATAATATGCTTTTTATAGGCAAAAAAGGATGAAGAAGAAAAATTGGAAGGTTTTGCAGCAATTACTGGCGATAAACCCGAAGAAGAAAAAGATTCACTTTTGAAAAATGTTTTGTGGCAAATGGATAACGATCGTAAGACAGCTGCTTTAAAGCAACTACAAGGACATATGTGGCGTGAAGCATATAAAACCGGCACAATTAAAGGACAGTAAGTGATTCTATCTTATTATTACTCTGATTTTCATCTCTATATTAGATAATTTGATTAATCCTGTATGTATCTTTACAAATCTCTGTATGCTCGTTCACATAGAATATTAGCGAGCCTACATAAACGATATTACATAGTTAAAATATATCACACAAATATGTTAAAGACATCCATAATATATATGTTTAAAAAATCATGTAATATACTATATTATGTAATTATCACAAATGATGAGGTGAATAGTAGTATTTGGGCTCACTTCAGTACATCTCACTTATATTCTTTATACATAAGATTTCTTATCTATTATATATGCATAACCATAATTTCTGTAATGCTTGTATTTTTAATTTTATATTTAATAATGTTAATAATGTTAAATTTATTGAAAATTACTTTTTACCTAAACAGCTATTATTATTGAAAAAAAATGGTTTTGCAAAAAACCATTTTTTCAATTGTAATTCTTTAAAATAATGTTTGCAATTATAAAAATAATTGCAATTTAATAAAAAATGATTATAAAATTTTGTCAAGAAAAAAAGATTTAAATTAATTTTAATATTAAGCTTCAACAGAATACCTCTTGTTTAGCATTTATGAGGATGTTCCTAAAGCGATCGAATCATGGACAAACAATGGCCAAAAAATATATGTCTATTCAAGTGGCAGTGTTGAAGCACAGAAGCTCCTTTTTGAATATTCTATACATGGTGATTTGCTTAAGGTATTCCGCAATAATATTATACTATAATGTCCTATAAAATATCTTGAAGTATTGGTATAAATTATAATATAATAATTTTGTCCTTTTTTTAGTATTTCAACGGTTTCTTTGACACAGAAATAGGTGCAAAGCAAGAAAGTAACAGCTATAAAAATATATTAAGTAAAATCAGTGAAAATCCTTCTGATGTTGTTTTTCTTACTGATGTTGTGAAAGGTTCGTACATTTAAACTGTTTGAAGGTGGCTTAAAAATACAAAATATAAATAATAGAGAGCATACAGCCACAACACTAAATGTTTTAAACGGAAGTCATATATTTAAAATTATAATATAATAAGATGTTTCAGTCAAGATTTAACCCTCATCAGTACATAACAATATCAAGATGTTGAAAAAAAAAGAAAAGAACTACATAAAATTAACAATTTTCATTATTAATTTTGTGTATTTCTTTTTTTTTTAACATCTTGATATTGTTATATACTGATAATGGTCAAATTTTAACTGAAACGTCTACGTTATTATGTTATAATTTTAAATATATAACTTCCGTTTAAAACATCTAGTATTGTAGCTGTGTGTTCCCTACTATTTATAATTCGTACATCTCCTTTCTTTCTGAATGAGAAAATAAATGTGAGAAATAAAAATAATTATAAAAAAAAATTTTCTATATTAGAATAATTTATATATTCTATATCAATTATCATCCATATTTGGATGATAATTGCAAATATCTTTGCTTATTCTTTTCTTTCTTTAATCAATAACAGAAGCTGCAGCTGCCAAGGAAGCAGGTTTATCAACAGTAATTGTAGTACGTGAGGGTAATGCTCCACTGACTAATGAAGAAAACGTTACATATACAACTATTAAGTCCTTTTTGGATTTGACATTTCAATCGTCTACAAAGCGGCAAAAAATAGAAACGACAGATGATAAAGTTGATGAAGGTACAGCTGACATTAGTGAGCCAATGGACACTTCCGAGGATGTAGAAATGTCCAATGTCAGTGATAAAAAAGTTGAAAAAAATGATGCAAAAGAAGTAACTGAATCGATAGAAAAAGAATGTGCAAAGGACCAACCATCAGAAAGCACTTCAATTTCATCAGGACAAGTGGAAGAATCAGCAGTAGATGAAAAAGATGTTTCAAATACTGAACAGAAGATAACAGAATCTAATGTCAAATCCGAGGAGAGCATAAATGAGGAATCAGGTTCCTCTGAAAACGCAAAAAGTGACGTGAAAGATGATGTTGTCACACCAGCCACAAAAGACAATGATAAAGATATTGCAGAGAAGACTGAAGAAAATTTAGATACAACTGCAACTGAAATTACCGCTGCAGCCGATGATTCCATGGACGTGTCCGTATCAGAGTCTGCATCAAAGTCCGAGACCACTATCACATCTTCCGAAAAAAAAATCGAAGATTCTACAGATGTTACAAAAGATACACAAGCTGAAGATGTCGATAAAACTGAAACGATTGAAAGTGATGAAAAGGCAGATAACATTGTACCACAATCACAAACGTGTGACAAAAATATAGCAAACAAATCTGAAGAATGTGTGACAGCGAAAAAAGATGAAGTAAAGGAAGAATCAAAGATTGTTTCAGATACATCTGAAAGCGAGAATATTTTAGCAAAGAGCGAACAGGAAGTAACAAAAATGGAGATAGCAATAGATGTCACAGAAAATGGGGAAGCTACAGAAACAGCTACGGAAAAAACTACGGTATCGGAAGCGGTAACAGAAACAGAAGAAACAGTTACGGACGTAAGGAAAGAAGCAACCGCATCAACTGAAGTATCTGCAGAGAAGAATTCAGAAATAATTGCAGAATCTGAAAAAGCTGATGAAAAGGTCCAAACAATGGAAACGGAGACTACTGATGCTGATAAATGCGAGAATGAAACTACGCAACAAGAGACAATAAAAGAAGAGGAGACAGTGAAAGAAGAGAATGTAGTGGATACGAAAGACAAAACTACGGTAGATTCGGAAAAGCAAAAACTCAATGGAACCACACAAAACGGAAATACGGATGTGCCAGTGTTGGATGATAAATTACATAGTAACGGACTGAATGAAGGGTCATCGAAGGAGACAACGAACGAAGACGCGGCGGCGCAAAACGGTGAGCCGGAGAGTTTGTCAGAAAGTAGTGCGGAATCCATAAAAGTTAAAAAAGTCGTCGATTCCGCTGTAGCCGACGGTGCCGGAGAACCCGACGTTGTTCCTCCTGTAGTTGTAGCGGCGACGTCTTAACTTTGTTCTTATACAGTTTAAGGAGCCCTTCATGCATAACCCCAATCCACAAGTACTTATTCGCAGGTATAAACTGATATTAATTGAAATCCCATGTATACTTTATGTAAATCGTACTACGTCAAAAACGTAACGCGCTACTTTAAGATGCAATTCGTAAATCGTTTGTTTTGGCGGCTCTATAAAGAAAATAGAAAAAATAGTATAATACGGAAAGACGCTTCAAATTTTTTTAATTGTTTAGATATCTACAACTATACAGATATTTTATTTGATGACAATTTCTATTTGTATCGGTGTCATTAATGTTTTACATTAACTCGAATATATGCTGCTTTTTTATATTGCGAAGGACTTTTTACCGTTAATTCTTTCATGTTTGTCTCTTATGGTTTTCAATTACTGCAATAATTTTTACAAAAAGACAATTGTTATGATTAAAGTTACAAAACTTTTTTAGTTGTAATTCGCACGTGATCGATCTAAAAGTAATCAAACGTGTCATCCGCATCAATTACTACGTATTCTTGAGGGGCTTTTTTCTAATATTACTCTACGCGACATGTCCGACATCTTTTTTATACCGCCTAAACAAAACAACTACGCCTATACATGAAAACTGATAGGATAAGTAATTTCAAATAGAGTTGCAGTATATTAAAATATCGATTGTATCTGTGCCAAATGAATTTCACAGTTTGAAATCTTGATTTCTTTATTTTGTCCCTTTAATATTTTCTTCTCTTTGATAATTTTATAAATGATATTAAAAGATCTGGTCGATGTTTTATTTTACTGCTACAACAATGAAACTGACTAAGAATTATTTTAAGACTGTATTGGTATCGCCTTTAACAGTTGCTGTCTTGTAGATTATATCATAGATCTTCGTTGCGCACAGCATATTTAACTTTGTGAATTGATAAACAATGCATTTTAAGTCTGAATATTTGTAGATACATCGCACAATAAGCTTCACTCAATTACGTTAGTTTTGTTCGCGTTTTTTTTTTATGTAAGGTGATAAAAAATTGTTTAATATTAGAATTTTTTGTATCGATACGCTTTCTTCCATCGTTTTGTCTGCCTAACATGGTTCGCGTAATGTAATTTTCTTTTTAATGATTGTTGCAATACAGAACCGTAACTATACAGCTAATGTCGCGAAATATTTGTCAAGGAGCCTAAAAGAGTGTACTTTAACTCTTGTATTCTACAACTTTGTGATTTAATCCGTAAGCTGCTGAGTTTTAGAAACGAATGGCTCTATATGATTACTTAAATAAACTGATCCAGTAATGACAACTTAAAAAAGTCATGTAGCCAATTGGATCCATTTTCTTCTATATTTAATTATATAATTTAGAAGCATTCGCGGAAAAGCATATCGATTCGTAGATTTACTCTGTCATTCCTATAATAAATTAATATTTTGTTACAGTCTACATGTGCAGAATGCATTTATATTATCGCTTTACAATTAATTTATTAGCAAATTTAATTGTCTGCATTACTAAAATATTTTAAAAGCTACTATACATAAAAATCTCTAAGAGCAAATATATCTGAATTTTAAATGCAAAATATATGCATTTTAAGTTATAACATTCAATATATTTATATATATATATATATTTATATATATATATATATATTTATATATATATATATATAAAATATATATTGTATGTTTTATGTGTAGTAGTTTTTTGATATGCACTTTCATATGTACTTCCACATGAAATTGCGATAGATAAATGATGATAAAAATACTTTGCATCAGCTAGCGATTTAAATAATGGATGCAAAGCGATAATGTAGATATATTGTATGTAGACTATTGCTCATTTTTGTGATGCTCAACATGATTTTAAAACATATATGGAATCAATATTAGAAAATAGCAGTTAAAGTGAGATCGTGCAGATTTCGGCAGAAAATCGATACTATTATTTTTATTGTTATTCGTTATGTCCATTCCTATTAAATTGACTGTGATTTATGAATATTGATAGACATAGGTTGCTCGAAACGATGTTATCAATACGCGAAAACGATCGTCTTTGTCGGGTGATATTCCATTGCGATTATTTTTATTCAGATTTAGTGTATCCGCGTCTAGTCGAAATCAGTCAGAAGTGGCGGAGACTTCTATAGATCGATAGACGATTTCGCATTGTTTGCTTTACATTACGTTCGCCGACTATGCTAGGGAGACGCGATGAGACGAAAGAAACGCGAGTCTCATACGTCTACGATAGTGCACGTGTAACAAGAGCGAACACAGAATCAATACGAGAGTAAGCACTTGATATTTTACGGTATATTTTACTCTTGACACACCTCGCATATTTTATTTATAAGTCGTCTTTTCGAAGAGATAGATACTTTCGATACTTGCGACAGATTGTATTATTTTCATATCACTCGAAGTAATCAAGACAAAAGCGAACTCCCATGCTTTCTATTATGTTCATTTTTACCAATAGTTTAAAATCAGTGATCGAATCATTTTTTATATGTATGATGGCACAGATAAATGGCTCAATCACTTATCTATACCATCGAATGTTCGCGTTCTAACGATTTTAAAATTAATATAGCAAGAATGGCAAGTGTTATGTCCTATGATCGTATAAGTTGACTAATAAATCAAATGGCGGGAAAAAAAAATATGCAGGATACAAACTTTTCAAATTTTTCCTATTTATCGACTGATTCATTGATATTATCGCACATGAAAGCCAAAAAACTGCCATGGTTTATAACAAAAGCTCGAAGGTGAGGTGACGATGTGCTCGAAGTTCTACTCGGCTGACTTTCACGACATCACCTGAATCATCACTTCCATATCATTCATACTACTGTTTTGCGTCAATAGTCGAAGAGGCCAAAGCGCACATCTTGATCGCACGTTCAGTATCACGCTCAATTCTCAATTATACATCATGTATGATGATCGTACCGATTATCGTTTTATTAACATACATACAAACTGACTTTTCGATATTTGCGATGTTGCTAATTGAAAAAATTTACTTACAATCTTAGAATGTATACAAATCTCTACAATATATATGAAACTCACAATAATTACGTTTCTACAAAAATTTATCAAAACCTGTACATTGAATGAATCTTTAATGACAGTCGAACTGAAATATAGAGTTTTGAATAATACAAAGAGAAGGAGGTGTTAGATCCAATTCTTTAATGGTTTACTTTAACTCAGTTGATAATATTCAAAAATTAATATTATATTCGAGCTTAATTTTTACTTCATAAAACTTAAAATGATGAAAAACCGACAGAAGATATAATTTTTTAATTAAATTTTGTAATTTATATTTTTAACATTAACAAATATCTTAATTAAATCTCGACTTAGAATCTTGTTTAAGATGAATTCACAATAACATGTTACAAGTTCACTTGTATGTAATTATCTTACAGAAAATTCTACAAGATCTCTGTTCTTGATTTTTATTTTTATTTTTTTTTTTTTTTTTTTTGAGGGGGGAAATAGAAAATGAATTATATCTTTTTAAATACTCTTTATTATAAACGTGAACATTACTACATATTTATTATCATATTTTCCCTATTTGCTAAATTTTTTTAAACAATTTTAAGATAAAGGTCCAAATGTATTCACAACAACGTTTTAACTTCTGTAAACAAACTATGAATGAGCAAACCTGATGTAACACTGCCTCGTTGTTTTATTATACGAAAATTACTCGATTAAAACTCATATCAATCTCTGTATTATTATTCCGATTATATTTTGTTTTAAGACGACACGTGCAACAAGATTCAGTAGTTTTGTGATTTAGCAATAGATTTACCAATTGTGACTCTAACGAAACATGAAAACAAGGATCTTGTAACATCGCGCCTTTAGGATTGTAATTCACAGGAAACTGCCGTCTTTCCAAAACGTAAAATTATACGAGCGAGACGATCGAACAAAAAATCTAACGTAGGACTTAAACAAGAGTAATCTTACCATATTCATTAGCGATATTATTGTTTGTAATTCATTGGCTATATTATCTGTAATACATCAATATAATTGTAAGAGAGACGTAAGAACTTCATCAATACTTTCTAACATTTAAGGATAGATATCTCCACGGGGGGAAGAGTGGAAGTCAAATATCAAAAGAATTTGTAAGTTAAAATTAAAAATTTTTTCTTTGTTCATATCTTTTATTATTTAATATTAATTTATTATTAAACTTTTAAACATTAATATGTGTACATCTAAAAACTTAACATATATGTATATATTAAAACAAGAGTAATTTCTGTTATCTATACAATTGAATGACAAGTATGACATAGTATCTAAATACTTTTGATCATTAAATCTGAAATTGAGGAAATTTGTAATTTGTAGCGTTTTTACATCTAGTTACTAGATGTTAGTGGTAGCTAAAATTTCAAAGATATATTTTTTAAGATTTTGTGATTTTTATTTAATATTTTGTGTATCTTAAAATTAACGTAATAATCATTCCTAAAAGCAAAGAACGTGAAATCTCTATTCTTTATAATTTAGAATATTAATCTTGTATTTGAATTCAGCATGTATTTGATTTCCACTTCTCAATTGTTCCTACGAACCTCGTATTTCCCAATATCTTCTTTTTTATCTCATTTATGTTTTCGACAAATACTTACGTTCTTCCCCCGAGGGAAAAATTACAATTATGATTACAATTAATATTCTTTATGGTGTTCTCTCACAGATATTCATGTGTGTGTACGTTAGATTATAAAACATGAGTGTTATATAGTTCGATTTGATTTTTTAATTTATATTTGATCCTAAGACAACAATCGCACTATCGATAGATTCCTATATATGTTTACTGAATAATATGAGTCCCCCCACCCCACCAAAAAAAATATACGTTGTACAAAACTAATCAGTAAATTCTATTCGTTCTGAATTTTGATTGCATTCGTAGAGCAAAATAAATGAGTTTTGCAACTAGAATTGTGACGTTCATTTTTATTTCAGTCTCCCATGTAACGTATCATGTAACATGTATGTACGTGTACGAATTTGAATCTAAAAGTTATGTGTGTTTAAAAAAATGCGAACTATAAACATATGCTAATTGAACTTGATTAATAATCATTTGATTTATGAAACACAAAATTGTTTTTTCTTACGTCACTTTCTGTGACTGAACTATTTTAATTTGTTGTTATATTCGCATAAATTCGGATAAAAGTCTTGATCGAAATGCCAAACTCAGGATAACAAATTTTTATAGCGTTTTTTATTAGAACCAGTGCACACTCAATCAGTGAACATTAAAGTTATTGTACACTATTCTAATCTAAGTATAAAAGTGAGATAGTTCAATTGATAAAATTTATTTCTATATTTTTATTAAATGTACATCTTTACGTTGATTTTTGTACAACGACTTTAAAGTGCACTGAGTTCTGCGCACTAGTTCTGTCAAAAAACACTATTAGTCGAAGAGAGTGACTATACATATATATAAGTACAATTCATAAATAGTATGTATTCATTGTTCCCAACATATGATATATGTATTGTTCTCCAGATCTTTATCAAGACTTATAAATTATCATAAACTTATCTTAACATTTGCGTTTATATTACAATATATAACGGTACTATTAAACGTTATTATATTAAGATTTCAACATTTTGATTTGAATTTTGTCGCGATAGTAATAAATTGCCAAAAAAGTTTCTTGCATTATGCAGTCAGAATAATTTCTCTAATTAAGGAATTAATTGCGAGTTTTATGTAGAGTTTACTTATTATACTTATTATAATTGTTAATAAGGCATAGGATGTCTCATCATCGTCTCAATTTTTAACACGTATAACTTATACGTAAATTTTATATTCATTTATAATTTTCCATGAGCAATATCGTTTATCATAAATTTTTCATCTGTAACATCTTTGCATTTTTAATTCTACAATAACATATCCTTGTTGAAGTTTAATAGAAATTAAAAAAAAATAAAGTTTGATTCCCAGCATTTATATATAATGTATATAAGATTTAATTTATTAAAAATGTTTTTAATCACTTATTCGAAAGCTATTAATCTTTTTACTAACAAGAAGATAAAATTACTCGGAATACAATAAATTGTCATTGAACGCTGGTATGATGAGTCATCCTAAATATCAGATTTAAGGATCACTTACAAAAACGGGAGCTGTATATTTTAAGTTTTGAAAAGAAATTATAACAAAATAGAAATCATACATATTGCAAGTAGATTGACATAAATTAAATGATGGTCGATTATACTTTGCGATCTTTTAACTCGTCCATTCGACTATCATCCCCATTAGTTCGTAACGTTAGATTAATTCATTAAATGTATTATATCTTTATCACGATACGATATAGTAATAGTTACAGTAGCGTATTTTACAGACTATTATATGTTAATCAATATTTTTATCATTCATGTTTATTCACTGTTTTAATAGCGTTTTAACAATACTTTATTATTCACCATTTTAACAGCCGATAGAACATATACAAATGATATTTGTAAAACAATACAGATATATTTCCGTGAAGTTTTATTCATTCGATAATTAATTTATCACGTATAAGATAACATAAATACACATAAATATATGTATACGTATGTCTTTTAATATCAATATGATTTTATCTTTTTAAATAAAATTTGTTTTTCTAAATTAATTATTATATCATTTAAAATCTATCCATATTTATAGATAAAAGATCGCTTACTTTCAATTTGTAACGTGCTTATTTTTACGATAGAATGTCAATTTTAAAATTCTTTAAGTTTTGCAATGTAATTGTAAGAACAAAATGTATTGGATATTTGGTACTGAAAATACACGATTTCAAAAGGTGAGCTTTTCCACTTTTCTTTCCTTCACATAATTATTAGCCGCGAAATATATCCTATCCTTTTGTATTTATGTGGAAAAGAAAATGAAACACGTTCTCTTGAACAATTATTTCACAACGGGCAGCAAGCCGAAGTGCTTAATTTGTAACGAAGTGTACGACTTAACAGATTTGGAATCTGAGTTTTCAGAAAAACTCTGATTAAAAAGACATTTGTCGATCATGTTGCATATGAAAAATATATTTTTTATACTTGCTAAAAATCGTTAAAAATTGATTTTATTTTGTTTTAATTATAATGATTTCATTATAATCAGAAAAAAGAAATATTATAATTAAAATTGCGATGAATCATATCATATCATATCTCTATGAAAATTGTAAATTATTATTATAACAACCTTGATATTAGATGCTTTATACGAGAATTTTATGTTCGATAGTATTTCTTTAGCAATTATTTTATCATATGTATAGACATATACGTACATATATATACAAGATATTTGATAATTAACGATAAAACTCTCGCATAAGGACAAAACGAATTAAACTGAGATGAAAAGTTCCCCATTTTGCATTTTTCACATTAGTTAACGGGCTATTAATTTATGAAAATAGTTAAATTTTTTAAGCTAAGACAGAAATTTGACTTTTAAACAATGAAACGTCCTGATAAAAAATTTTTTATGAATAAATATATATGAATATGTGTAAATATATATGAACATGTATAAATATTCATAAATATATATAATTATATAATGCGTACTCAAACAGAACAACAAATCATAATCAAAATGAATCGAAAATGATTGAAAAATGATCATTTAGGAATCATTTTGACATCATTTTAATATCATAATAATTTGTTGTTTTACTTAGATGTATGTCCTTCTTTCTTTTATAAAATTATTTTTTAGTCAATTTTAGTGTAATAAAAATAATAATAATGTGTAAAATAATTAAGAACAAACGGGCAACTGGGAATTGGCATAGTGATCGATATTCGCTTTGAAAAAGCGAATCTTTATCTTACATTAATAAAAAGAATTTGTACATGTTTTGGCTAGCTTACATGGTTTGTCTTCTAGCTTTCTTCAGCAATAATGTGATAATAAATGATAATCCATATATTGGTAGATGAAATATACGATGTTTTGTAATACGATTCGATATGATTATAAATATTATTAATTAATTAATTATTAATTAATTCGGTCGTGATCATTGTGTGACCTTTACGAGAATCGTTCTCACCAAGCAAAAGTTGGAAGGCTTGCAAGGCTGGAAGGTAATAATGACTAAAATTTCACAATGATATAAACCTCCAAACATAATTCGCATACAGATTCGCAATTATAAAGCAATTGTTAATATAATAAATAATTCACAGAATAAAAATGTCAAAAAATGTAAAAAACAGTGTTTCACACTATTGTCCGTAATAATTAAAATCAATTAAATTATTATTATGTCAAGAGACTATCTGTTACATGCGAGTCAAGATTTAACTAATAATAATAATAATAATGAGAAAACGTTAAAAAATGATTAAAAAGATCATTTTCACATTATTGTTCTAGAAAAAATTAAGTTTTGAGAAATGTAAAAAATTACTATAATTATATATACATATACATATATATATATATATATATATATATATATATATATATAATTATACATAATTATATATAATCAATTTTTTTTTATATTTCTCCAAACTGTTTTTTTTATAATACAAAAAAAGCAAAAAATATTTCGCG
>Ga0157364_1002551_pt1 | contig 17044 bp, 10 predicted proteins | sample AttsexASBM2_FD_111476 | JGI IMG/M metagenome (GOLD analysis project Ga0157364, IMG submission 111476) | Fungus gardens microbial communities from leaf cutter ant in Ribeirão Preto, State of São Paulo, Brazil - Atta sexdens ASBM2 | ecosystem: Host-associated > Fungi > Mycelium > Unclassified ... | reverse complement strand
TTTTTTTGATTTATTTGTGTCTAATAATGATTAATTCGTACAGTTAATAAATCGTTGAATTCCGTTGATTTACTTCGTCATAATTTCTTAAGAATTAATATCCGCGTTTTCCAACCTTCAGATGAATGATAAATATTGATACGAAATAAAAGAATAAATTGTTGCGCGTTCTGACACGTGCAAGGCGATTGCAATGAGAGAAAAACAACCCAATCTCAATATCAATTACGCCATTTAAATCTGCATAATTCAAAATGTAAAAAAACAAATTTACATTGCAGGATGATTGGAATAATTGCGCGGAATATAAATAATAAGATAAAAAATGTTCACAAGAATGAATTAAGCTAACGCTAGTGTACAGTTCATATATCGCGTTATCTCAAGTGTGGGAATAACTAACGATTGACACATCTACATCATTCGATGAATTAATTGATTTGTTAATCAACACGGCAATCTCAATTTTCCAATTTTCCTAATTGATCATGTATGCACATTGAAATATGACTTAATAAGATAAAATATGAGAATTTTATGAAAAAAATGAATCTGTTAGTCATGTTGTCTGAGAAATTGACTGCAAGTAAATTGTTACTAGATTGTTCGCAAATATTATCGGCGTGATCTTTTAATTATAGCTAGATTCGATAGGGAATTGTTGCAAAAAAGAAAAAAATTTATGTGATTAATTACAACGAATAAGATGATTATTACAGTGCAATTATTACTAGAATAGAAGCAAAAACATATATTTCTATTTAATAATTAAAGCAAATTAAATTGCACGCGTGTAAAATTATGATTGATCGTTCGAATGCGCATGGAAATTTTTTATCTAAATGCTAATATTAAATTTTTTATCTAAATGCTAATATATAATTTTCAAATGTGTTCTTGGAATCTATTTTCAAGCATCTTATATAATTTTCAATATTTAATATTTAGATTAATGCTAAAATATATATTATTCGGTTTTGCGACGTCGATTAATGCTCTTAATGCGTCATTAATTAAATATTAATTAATGTTACATTCTTGTATATTATTGCCTCGAATATGTTAAACATGTAATACGTACCTAATTCAATTTAAAATAAATAATTAATGACGAGAGTTGGAAAAAGATTTGTGGAGAACATATAATATTTGCATCTTAATTGTAGTGTTACATAGAAACGTAAATAAAATTATATCGCTTATTATAACAGATTTTTGATATAGTTAGATCGAATAAAAATATATAGTTAGATGAATAGATTTTGATCATTAATTTTATTCGTTTGTCAACAATCGCATTTAATAGCAATGAATTCGTTCGTTAAATCATCGTAAAAATGATCCCCGAGGGAATTCGCGCGGTTAGGCCAATTCCCAATCCGACGCGCCCATTCACGAAGAAAGAGAGCTTCGAAATGCGAGCGATGGGCCGTAAACTCGTAAACGGTAGTTCGCAACCGGAAGTGATGTTGTTGAATAAATGGTAGTTATCGATAGCCCATAGTTAACGCATATACTTCCGCGTCAGCGGAGAGGAGGAGGCAAATCCTAAAGGAAACAAAGACTGTCGAACGGCAAGTCGAGGGTATATCACCCACGCAAATAATAGGGCGGGAGCTGTAAAAATTTTACAACCCTCGTTAGATTCTTTTATTTCGAGTCTTTCGTCCCGCGCCGCTTTCTTCTCGCGGATCGCGTCAGATTTTCATTCTTCATTTGTAAGAATTGAAACTCTTTATGTCTCAATAACCGCAAAATGATTTTCTAAGTAATAATGATAGCGTTATTTCCAAATTACATAAATGAAACTTTAATAAAATTTAATTTGCGATTGAATTGTAAATTTTTAAACGTTTTTTTGGGTACCCGACTTTTTTCTAATGCTTTTCCATTCCTTTTTTTATTATACTTACAACTTTTTTATTTAATAATCATATGTACATTTGCTTAGTCACATTCTTTAATGTCTGACGTTTCAATTGAAAAAAATGTTACGCTGTAACATTTTTATAAAAGTAAGCAATTGAATTGGGTGAATGCTCAAGTATGTCGTTTTTGTAATGTATACTGAGAGAAAAGATTGCTATTTAAAAAAAAATTAGTTGATTTAATTGCAACGGTCATGAGATGTCGAGCAAATATTTGTTAATTTAAACAAATAACATGTTTTAAATTACAAGATTTTATTGATATAACTCACGTATATTTAAACTTAAATATATAAATAATTGAACAAATAATATTATTACGAACTAAATACATTTAGTCAAGTTAACTTGTTTTTCTCAGTGTAGCACTTAAGGATTAAAATTATAGATTGCTTGATTTTAAACGAAAGAAGATATTATTCTCGATAAAGTAAAGATATAAACGAGATCGTATAAGATTTTGATTTAATACACCGTGAGACGGTTCATTTTATTATGATTCAGTTTACTCAGCCAGCGTTTATCCTTCGCGTTTATTTTATTTGCTTGTAAAATATATAATAAAAGATTATCCGTTATGTTGGCATTGCCTCGACAAATCGATATGTCGCGGCGTTTTTCCGCAGATACGGATTTTTCGTACGCGCGATCGTTCTTTTTGATGCCGATCGTTGCCGTCATTAAGTCCTGGAATGAGCAGCCCTGCGGATAATTAAAGAGATTTGCAACGGTCGTTTTTGCGTTACCACAAATAATTGCGTATGGCGTGAGAGAGTCGCGACACGATCGAGCGACTCTAGAGAGAACAAGATTTCGAAATGACGGAAACGGTAGATTAACCACGAATAAAACGCTTGAGATAACGCGTTCGCGATTGCGTTATGAGTACATGCGCGCGATGTGTGCGTTTCCTCATCCAATTAATTACCGCTAATAATTTGATACGCGTCGCGAATCGTCTTGTATAAGATTTTCGAAGCGCTATTGCGACACTGGCCATGATAGTTCATTAGCCGTTGCGTCAATTTTCGATTATGTACTTTGTGTCAAACATTTGTACTTTGAAACGAACACGTTTTTAACTCTAAAACCTATTCTATAATTGTGTAAGCGTAGTTGTAAGTAATTGTAGTTGTAAAATTAACAAATCACAGTTGAGAATATTTGATTGTGATTGATCAATTCTCTTACAACTACAACTTCTACACTTACGCAATAATTATAGAATAGACTTTATGTAAAACCAAATAAAAATATTTTTGTGCGATTAGTTTTGCGAAAATAGTAATATTAAAAATAAATCAGTAGAAATCATAATAAAACAATAATAAAAGATCAATAATAACGATCCGTTCACATAATTTATCTTTATGTAACCACGTTCATCGAGTTCATTACAGTTTTTAGATTCATTCTTTAATCCACTTATCAGATTTTATCAGATACGTTTTTTCTTTCGTCTAACATATGCGGATGATAAAATCTGTACGTGAGAAATAGCACGAGAATCTTGATGTACGAATGCAGGCGCGATCTGAGGCGGTTAAAAAGCTATTTATCCGGATCCGCAGCTACTTTATTGCACACATCAGTATGCAATATCGTAAGTTTTAACTCACATGTGCAGAACTACGCGAGAACTAAACTTCACTCTGGTGTTTTTACCTTCGATAACAATTTCCTCCGATATTCGCTACGATGGATGCGGCGCGGAGAAAGCGGGGCACGGCGCGGCGCGAGCGTGATTTCCGCTCAGTTTCAGCCGATAATGCGCACCTTACACTGACGCGTAGACGCGTATTGGCACGTATTACAGCTGCGGATTTCGCAGATCGTGAAACGGTGAAGTGTACCGCGCGAGATGTAGAAATTACGATGCGGATTTCGCGGAGGACGAAGTGCGGCGGCATGAGAGAATCAACTGTGATGCGCCTCACGTCAATAGAGGATCCGTTCATAATCGCCATTACCGCTTATCCCCTGCGATTACGAGTGACGATAATGCGGCGGTGCGGCAACCTCGTGTAATTACACGTACACATGGACGACCGCACGGGGAATACCCTGCTTGCGGCGCGGCGCGGCGCGGCGGCAGCGGAATAAATCTGACGCGGATGTCCGCTTTAATAATAGGCAAATAAAATAGGCGAGTTCCTCCAAATTTTCATTGAGGGAATTTTCATTGATTGATTCTTTCACTTGAGAAAATGCTGGAGAGTCGATAATTCTTAATGCGTTATAATTTCAATGGAATTACTTTTCGTAATATATCTTTCACATGCACATTTGGATGCACGATTGGATGCAATCATGAAGATCCCTGCATTCATCTATGGGAATCTATCTGCGAAAAGAAACTTTCATTCAATAACGGAAATGCACCGAGTCTCATGAGAAGAATTGCTTTGCGAAAAATCGCGTCATGCCAAAACCCGCGACAACAAAGGTAGGATATCCCACGAAGGACGTGAATTATTAAAATTATCCGAGCGTAACGTACTGACAAGGCCGCGAGAGTATTTCTCGCGCGACGAAAAATCAAAGTCGAGGTCGATGAATGCGAATGATCCGACCACGGGTGTTCGACGTCATGTTGCGGATAAGATGTGAACGAGCGTCAGATATACTGATAAGAATTGCTTGTAATTTTTTAAAAGTGACAGAGTATTGATGTTAAATACATCTGCTATCTGGTATTTAACTTTTAATATTAATTAAATATATCTAAAAAATAGTTTCACGAATAGAATACTGTTAGGTATCAAAAGAAGCAACGGCAGCTTCTTAACGCTTCGTGGCCACATTTCTTAAAAATTCCGTAATGCATTCGTTTCTATGAAGTAAAAAAAGTTAAATACGTTCTGGGATCATTTTGACCCCAGTGTGATCACAAAGAGTTAAGTCAAATAACATTTTGTTATTTTTAACTTTCATGTGTGTCAAAATATAAATTTATTTTTATGGGTAGTTTCAAAGTAAACAACATTGATATTGTATATGCATTTAATAAATAATAAACTAAATTTGAGTTGATTCAGATGTAATATATTTTCTTGAGTTAAATTGATTAACTCCATTGTTTTAATTAACTTAATATATTGAATAGAAGCAATGCGACCTATAAAAATAATTAAAAATAACTTAGATTGGATATAATTTGACATTACGAATTCAACATTGTACGGAGCGTTCTGATATATCTTTTCGCTAAAACATCATTTACGCTAATAATTTACTTAGTATATAAAAAATTTACATCAGAGAAGAAGTCTCTTTGGTCATCTTATTACGTATATACAAATAAGAAAAAGTTACATTCTCTAATTATAATTGCTGTAAAAATTTCATATATTCATTAAATTATATTTATATAAATGAATTTAATAATTAAAATTATATTAGAGTGTATTAAAAATAATCGCATACTTTTCTTTTTAAATTATACACTGAAAAATATAAACTCCTCTTTAAGCATAGGGTTGTAAGTGCATCTTTCCGGTCGAAACGCCCATTCTGGCATTCAAAATCGTGAGTTCACTGTCGTCGGTTTAAAGCAACGCGACGGCGTTCACCGGGAGAATCGGTAGGATGCTTTTAGCCGGCACGGAGACAAGTTATTTATTGTTGCTATCTCGGTATCCTGCGAGAGGGACAGAGCCCACCGGTTCGTGGTAGTACAGGCACGGTCGAGCTCTCAATCCTTCTCTTATTAAAACCTGCCCTCCCTATCAGAACTTATACCAAGCACTACGGCTAAGCGGTACAGTCATTCGTAGAAGTAGCGCGAATTTTCACGTTGACTCTCAACTTTCGAACGAGAGAAAGAAAATTCGGTCACGTACAAATCATATTTTCTCGAGAGAAAAACACGTAACATAATTTTTGTTAAATATAGCCTTTTTTTAAAATCTTGTCACTACGAGAATTTGATTTTCTTATTTGCGCATAAAATAAGCGTTTTTCTTTCAAATATAATGTTAGAGGAGATTATTGATAATAAAGAGATGAATATTATTTTCTGGAAAATGTCATTTCAATTTTTTAATAATTAAAGTTTTTAGTAAATTGTTTTATTTGAACAAAACTTCTTAAAAGCAAACACATATGAATTATTTTAAATATTATTTTTCATTCGAAAACATGTTTAAATCTTCCGTCAATTTTATTATGCCTCTTATTAGTGATTCTCATTAATTTGTTTGGGATAGCAGTCGGAATCTTATATTTTTATTTTTGATTATGTATTATCTAACGAAGTCTTTTGTTATAAACTTCAGCATAGATATATTGCGATGAGACAAGAAGATTAATATTAGAGGTTGAAGCGTGATTACGTCATACGTATTATGTAATCATTATTATTGTAATATGCTCGTTATGTCAGCAACATGTGTTCGGCGCGTTAATTATCTCAATTAAAAACCAATTTAGATGAGATTTGCTCGAAATTGCTGCGCATCGTTTCGGTCATGTTCTAAACAGCGGAACTCATTTTGATCTCATCACATTGATAGAAATATGCGAGGACACGCAGTGTACTAAAATTTATCAAATTATATAAAATTTATAAAATTATCAAATCTTACAATTGCTTTTTATTTATACTATAGCAAGACGAATTTTTTCATCTATATTTGTCAAAAATCACGATTGTGTCATTTTTTATGCAAACTGAATATATTTTAAACTTCCATTTAATGAGATTTTACATAACGAATCCTGAAAAAAAAGTGGAAAAGTTCATTAGAATTATGTAATCGGCTTTTGAAGAAGATTGATTATAAGCTTGAATAATATTTATTAGATTATAAATCATATAAAGACGTATATTTAAAGCAGGTTGAATAAAATAAAAAAAATACAGACGTGCAAGTATACAAGACGTACAAAGTAGTAAAGTAATCAATGACCCTGGACGTGATTTGTGCAAACAAGAGCGCTTCGAAACGAGAATAATGTTCCTGGCACTTTGAAACAAGAAACGGAGGAGAATTCGGGTAGATTAAATGCAAAGACTATACTGCGAGAGCCATTACGCTAATGGGACGATCGAGAACGAAGAGAGAGAGAGAGCCGGTCTCTATCAGCGTGCAGAAAGGAACGAGCGGTAAATGAGGATGAGGCGAGATGGTTCGCGCGAGAAGAGAAGAAAGAAAGTACGACTTTGGCGCGGAGGATGTGGCGAAGAACGCATTACTCATAATCTCACCGAAGGGCGAAGAGCTGATCCCGCGAAAAAAGCCGCAGCCCAATTATTTCTCTCGGTCTTTACCCGATGCTCGGTGGACCACTCTCCGATTTTATCAGAGACCCTCTTATTTGCAATGTTAATCCTTGCGCGGAAGCTCTAACTCCACGAAATCTTCTTGCGTTTGTATATTCTGAGACAAACATCTTTTAGTTCTCGAGAAGAAAAGAAAGAATCAAAAGTTGGAATTGAGCCCTACAATCTTCTTTAAACGTGCAGTATACACATAAAAATAGATAATAATTATTTGAAAAATATTAATTAAAAAATTAGTTTAAACATGCAGTATACATAAAAATAGATAATAATTATTTGAAAAATATTAATTAAAAAATTAATTTAAAAATAATTATAGTTTTATCAAAAATTTTCACTTGTGTGTGTGTGTGTGTGTGTGTGTGTGTATGTGTGTGTGTGTGTGTGTGTGTGTGTGTATTTCTATTCTTACACGAATTTGCTAGAATATCATTTGAAAATAATTTTTTTAAATCATCAAAATAATTGTGTAGGAACTTCAAATATAAACAATGCTGTAAAAATTTTAGCAACTAGCTTGAGTGTCCTCCATAATTATTTTAGTCCAATAAAATTATTTTTAAATTTGTATTTAGCTAAATTTTGAGACATTTCAACAAAAATTTTGTTCTTTCGTACGTAGATAAATCTAATTACTTTGATAGATTTAATTATTCTGAACGTCTATCTCAAAGTGTTTTAAGAGAATGAATTCAGTTAGATATCTGATATGTCTCGTTACATTCTAGAATTAGGAAGAACCTGCGAAAAGAACGTCGATTACTCGATTCACAGTCCGGAAGATTTACATTGCCCGATCAACGTAATCAGATTTTTCCTACGGCGAAAAGGAGAGCGTTCCCGTGTTCGTTTTATCACCTGTCTGGACATCCGTCCTCCGAGTAATTGACGTTCGCTATCATTAATGCTTATTGAGTTGCAATTAAGAGTGTTGTTCCCGCCTTTGCCCTTCCTTCTTCCGCACCTAACGCGCGTCTCTACATCGATCTTATTTGTTGTAGAAGAACATGACTCGTCCGCGCAATTATCGTACTTACTGTCGTTAGCCGGTGCGACCAGAATCATCAAGGCGAACGTAAGGCTAACCGTGCAAAACGCGCGATTACTTTACCATCACAACTAATACGCTGCTTTTCCTGTAACGCAGACAGAGGGACGACAAAAGAAAGGCCTTTGTAAAAGCGATAACGTGTTAAATCATTGTAAGGAACGAAAGTAACGTCGGAAAGATTGAGATTTATTAGCGTATTTTTTTTTTTTAGCTTAGTTCTTACTTAGTGCAACTTTCGTATTTGTTCTTTTCAGGCATTGTTATAACTGTAGTTTATCTTTTATCATACTGTTATGTATACTTGCGGCTTAGCCTTTGTTGTAGAATCGATGAATGTAGCGCCAGAAAAATGTTACTTATAGCTGTACGTGAGTATATCGTTATTTACATCGTTACTTATATGGATCCGCAATTTTCTACTCTGTTGCCGACGGTAAAAGCGTTAGTCCGTAGATTGACTGCCGTCGGCAGCTATGTTGCGATTCCTCATGAGTAACTAAGTGATTCGCATACGCGTGTTTGTTGAGGATTTTTCAATTAAATGCTGCATCGGGAAGAAATAATTGGCACCCTTTTAATGACGGATAAAATTGTTAATAAACCGTTAATTAAATTACTTATAGTCTTAGGAAACAATAAAATGAGAAACGCGTCTTACATACAAATTACAATCATTTTTCAGGCCAGAAACTGCAAATGAAAAAACGGTAAATAAATAGGTTACGTAATAGCAACAAGTTTGCGTATAAATATTCGTTAAACAATAAAGAGTTCATATATCTGCTATATTTACATGTACCATGTTAAAAAAAAAACAAATATCAGTTATCATTCATTAAGCTTTAAGTATAGTCACAAAGAAATGCAATTAGAGAATTTAGAGAAATGCAGTTGGAGATCTAATCAGTCTATTATGTTCGCATAGTTCTTTAACAAATAATGTGCATCTAAATTGCAAAGTAAGCCAAGATACGAATATAGCATTACGGACGGGATCCAAAGAATTACTTGTACAAAAGCAATTACACCGTATTGAATGCCCGTCCTAAATTCACTGTTGCGGAAGGTAATTTTGTGATTATTTCCTCTCGATTAAATCTTGTATTCGCATGGCATGATCTCGTATAGTCGTGTAGCATATCGCGGCGCGATATACCGCCTCCTCATGCGTAATTAAGTTGCGCCGATTACCATCTAAGGTTACGAATAATTGTTTAATTATCCGTACGTGATTAAACATCACGTAGCGCGATGTGCAGCATAATCGCAAATTGTTCCTCATTTCTCCCGCGAAATTAATTAAGTCGCGGCGAGCGCGTTCCGCGCGCGGCGTTCGGCACAATTCTCTAATTACTCCCTCGTAATGAAACGTCGTACGCCGAACGCTGACGTTGGGATGCATCTCGCGGAAAATTTATTTCTGACGAAGGCTGATTCCAGAAAACGTAACTGCAGACGCCATTGAATGCACTCAATTGAAGCTACTAAATTATTCTATTCTTTTTGGATAAAAATAAAAAATTGAGCGCAAAATTACAAAGAATCTCGCACTAATCACAGAAAATTGAATCCCGATAAAATGTATGAGTTAATTTTCATATATTAATTTTATATATAATATTATGGATTATATTGTTCAAATTTCATTAAACAGAGTATAATATATTTTTTACGCCTTGATTTTTCATATTTTACGACTTTTATAACTGACTCTTAAATATCCTTTCGAATATTTACGTTGTTTTTTTAATATTAAGAGTCTTTGTTCTTGTTAATTTAATTTAATTTGCGCTGTTAGCATACTTAAAATCTTGTAAAGAATTTAGTTTTAATTCACACATAATGTTACTTATAATGTGATGAACAAAACAAATGTCACAGACATAAGACTCAATAATGAATAATTTTTAAGCTATAACAAATTTTATCAAAAATATAAAACTTGTGTTCTCAGAGTACTTTTGATATAGCTTAAAAACTATATCCATTATTAAATCTTGTGTCTATGACTTTTCTGTTTATCACATTATATACTATATTATGTGAAAAAATTAATTTATTTTCTCAATATTCCATATAATTAGTGATAGATTATAGAAGTCCTTTAATAAATGTACTAATGTAAGACAAAAATATCGCTCAAGGTTATCATCCTTTCTTCTGACTGCAATTATGTGATTAAATCAGCGTCGGTGACGTAATGACACAAGATACAACTAATGCTAAGATTTCTTTACGTGTAGCCCACCCAGAACGGCCCTTTAAGCCATTTGTCATCATCAGTCATGTATTTTCATGAGCTATGGAAAACGGTAATTTTATAAATCCTTCGTATCAAACACATTTCTAATCAAGTACACGTACATGAAAATTGAGTTTAATCGTATTTAAACGCTCGTGGATTGATTCAAACTGCCTCACTCGATCGCTATTACAACGCTATTATTCCAACATTCTACCGACTGTGGCAGCTGGGTCATTATGATTATTTATATGCAAATGAGAAGCATCGGAGGAGAGAGAGAGAGAGAGAGAGAAAGAGAGAGAGAGAAGAAAACTCCTCTTCCTGGAGGCAACGACGGTAAGTCGGAGTCGTTCAATCCGACGTCGCTGTCGTTGTCGACGACGGAGACGTCTGCGAGCCGCACGAGAGCGAGGGTTAAGCAAATAAAATCCAATTAAGGCGGGAGAGCCTGCCCTCAGGCCCGGAAGGAAAATCCTGATTGTAATGGAGCCTGTCGGCGGGCTAGTGCTCCATTACGCGCGATACCTTGTTATAAACGCAGTCAAATTAAACCCGCTGCCGCCGCCGCGACGTGACGGACGTTTATTGCAGGCAAGAAATCCCGAATAATCGCGCGGCCGGATCGTAAATCAGCGGGACGTGAATGCCGGATTCTCATCGTCGCGTTTGTTGCTTCGATCAGCACAACAAAGTGGTTCCCTCGACCTCTTTGTTTCTCCTCCTTCGCGAGACGAGCTCGAGTCGTGGCGAGGCGAGGAGGCGTTTGTCGCGGGGAACGCGATGATTAATCGAGTTTTTATCGATGAAAACTTCCGACGCTCGATCCCGTACGTAACTATGTAATAACGTCGACGTCGCGCTCCTTCCACGCCGCCCAGGCCTTCGCCTTTATAGAGACGTAATAGAGTTATATCTCTGGGATCGGGTCGTTCATCAACGCTGACGCGTCACGCACGCACAAACGCGTATAGCGATCGAATCGCTTACGCATCGTCAAAGTCGTTTAACCCTTTCAACATTGTTAGCATTGGTAATCGGCTACATGACGATAGGTCTATTCTGATCGCGATGATCGGCGCTTGAAGCCGCTACATGTTAATTCGCGAAACACGAAGAAAGTATATCGTATCATGAGAAAGATATTTATATGTAACTGCTTTTACTATTACTACTGTATTTTATATTACATTGAAAAGATTTTTTTGACACTTTCGAAAAGCTGCTTTCTTTTCATGAAAGAAAAAAAGTGTCAGAGATTAGGCAGTGTCTAATAGTTGCCTTTATCTTCGACGTAACTTTGCCTTCAAGAATGATTCATGATGATTGATAAGGAGAAAGTTGGAAGTATGTAAAAGACATATTTATGTAAATAAAAGACATATTTGTTTGTTGGCTTTCAATTACGAGAATAATTACGCGTGAAATTCTGTTTTGAGCGGAAATGCGCCTACATTGAAAATTAAATTGAAAATTACAATATATTTGTTCGTTTAGAGCTTAATTAGTTGTAATCATTTTTGTTCGAAAGGAGTTTGACATTTTTAACATCGTTAGTGACATGAATTATGACATTTGTATTAAAAAATATAAAAATAACGTAGAAGTTAGAATGTATCATTCTTATAATAATTCATGATTATATGAAAGAAATATTTTATACTCTGAAGAAGCAAATCTTAATTATACGACCTAATTCTCATCATGTTCAAACCCTCGAAATAAAAAAATTCATACATTAATGAGGCGAGCAATAATAACAAAACATTTGTGACATATAATATTGGGTTGTCCGGAAAGTTCGTGCCGATGTTGAAGGAAATTGAAACGCAGAAAATTTAAATTTTAATATACATTTATTAAATTATATAGGTTAGTCGGCACGAACTTTCCGGACAATCCAATACATTCCATATCAATATTACTTACACTTCTCAAAAAGTTACTCGTGAAAAGCTCGAAAGTGAGGCATAGTGTCATTTCGAGAATTTCGAAGCGATATGTCAGACGCACATTATATCCGACCACATATTTTGTAAAAAAAAAAAAAAAAATCACTTGCCCAGCACTCAAATCATTCTCGTTTCATCATTTCATGTATCCAGAAAGTCGGGAAACTGACCTTGGTGCGTCGACAGGTTTACTTCGAGTGATGTCCCCTCGTTCTCCTTCACAACTCCGCCTTTCGGCTCCGGGCTTGTTCCCGCGGGATTCCCCTGACACCTCTCGCACCTTATCTGCTCCTCACGTCCGTTTAACAAGGGATCACCCGCGTAGCCAATCGGTTCCCCCCCCCGGTGTACCTTTCTGCTTCCCGGGCGAGAACTCGCGTACCCCGTACGCGTATACCGAAACCAAGAAGGGCCGGGGAGAGGGAGAAGGGATGAGAGATAGGGGGAGAGGGAGAGATATGCCGGAGGAGAGAAATAAGAAGAAAAATCACGGTCTCGTTCGTTCGCGCCGCGTCGCGTCGCGTCGTCGTTTCTTAGGCCGGGAACGAGCGAGAGGCGTACGCCGCGGCTGCGCGAACCGGTGTGTGGGGCCGTTTCCACTGGCCGGGACGGAAGAGCTACGAGAGGCAATTCCTTTCCCCACCGAGGGTACTTTCGAATGGTGCGCGCGGCTGTTTGCCGTCTTGGTGGAGATGGTTTGGTCGTGTCCGGCTTCTCCGGTCGAGGCCGGGATCCGCCCTCGTCGGTCGATCCGCCTCGAACACGGAACGCCCGCCAATGGATGAGTCCGGTAAAACCGCCAATCCAAAACGGTTTCGCGTTCTCTTCGCTTCTTTTACCGTGAAAGATGATGAGAGACTCGGCAAGGAGCAGAATAAGAAAGAAAGAAAGAGAGAGAACGATGGATGAGAGGCAGAGTGATACGAATCCACAGAGTGTATACAGAGTATCAGCGCGCAATTGCGCGTAAGGGGGAGATGCAGGGCGAAGAGCGGAACAACATCGGTTGCTTAAAATGGCAACTCGGGTGCCTCGACAAGCGAGGTGGTTCTCGCGATTTTATGAGCGATAGCGATCGCGCTAGTAACCATGTTAGACGTGATAAGAAATGCTTGTGGACATGGAAGTAAAGAAGGAGATTAGAGCGGACAATATGAGTGACACGATAAAGGAGATGAGATTTTACGAGCTACTGAATTGTCTGCAATGTATATTCGTTCTGTAGATAGGACTGTTAAAGATAAGATACATTTGTATAATCGCTTCTTGAGCTAGCCAGTAACGTTTAAGTCATTGTATAAAACAGCTGTGTGTGGGTTATCTATATAACGTCATTTGTCATACGACTTTTCAATATCATTTATCGATATCAGATATCTCAACGATTTAATCTCAAATTAAATACTGTTGAAACAAGATTCCTTACAAAGACTTAAGTAATGCTTTGCAATATATTCAAAATAAATAATTTGTACATACTTTTATTTAGAAAGAATTATGATTTTTAACCCTCCGGAGCTGATAATGAATTTATTGGATTTATTTTCATAAAATATAACTAAATATATAACTAAATTTTTCATAAAAAAGTTATCAAGGTTATATATAATGTCTTTATCAAATAATTAATTTAATTTTTTTATGTCATATCTAAAAATTTGAATTATTTTTGTTATTAAATGTAATTAAATACACTTGCACAAAGAGAAAAATGTACTAAATTTTAATAAATATTTAATTGAATATAACCAGTTGAATATTTACTAAATATAAATATATATATATATATATATACATATATTTATTTATTTGATATAAGAATTGGTAATTTGATTTGTTACATTCTTCTATTTAACAAATATTTATTTTACGGAAATAAACGTTACATTGGTACTGTTCGAACAATTATTTATTAAAATTTAATATATTTTCTCTCATTAGGTATATAGAGATAAATAGATGTATATATTTATTCTTTTTTATATGAGTTATGTTATTTGTTTAAATTTAATTAATGCTGTTTTTAACATAAATTAAATGAATTTTACGGACTCAGCATCTAGTTTTGTTTAGCGTCAGTTTCAAAAAGTTAATTATCAAAGAACTTATTAGGAGATAACATAATACAATACAAAGTAAGTAAATATTTTGTATTAGAAACCATCTAGTGAAAGTCTGACCAGAGACCAATTCAATATTTTCCATCAAAATCAAGCAAAGATATGTTTTATCTTGTTCCATAGTGAGACAAAAGAGATATATTCAAAAAGAGATATATTTAAAGATATATGCTATCTCGCTTTACAGACTAAAGCAAATTTGACAAAAAATATTGAACCAATATATTATAGGTTGCTATTTCATGGCCACTGTGATTAGAAGATCTTTCCTTTGTATGTAATAATATGCTATTTTATATTTATTTGAAAATATAGCATGAACAATTCATACTTTCTAAAACTCTTAGGTTCGTTTTCACAATATATATTGTCACTTAAAAATTAAAGATTATGAATGAAATTTATTCATAAATTTCTTGATAATTTTCTTTAATCTTTAGATAATCATATATTGTGAAAAAAGCCTTAGAGTGAATTATTATTCTGAAATCTCACTCATAAATATTTATTATCAATAAAGAAAATCGAATCACTCTTTTTCAAGACTGATTGAATTTTCTCTCTCTCTTTACTCTTTAGAATGAGATTTTATTCCACGAAGAATTTAGAAAGTATAAATTTAGGATGCAAAGGAACCGAAATAAGAAGCTGAAGCACAGGGAGTCTAGAAGTCTAGACATATATCTCACGTAAATGTATACGCAAACATCTACACATTAGCAAATAATCTGAACGAAAAGGCAGTTTTATTGAGAATATTATTCATCTTCGCGATAGACACTTTAAATAATCTTAATGATCTGTAAACGTTGTAATTTCTCTGGACCAACACGCGGTAATCCATACGTATACCATGTTGATAAGTACCTTGATAAAAATTACAGGAATTTATCACGTGTACCAGAATGTCCGTTGTATCATTCTTCTATCTGGAGCGGAAGAACGCAGGGAGAATGCAACATCGGATGCGATGCTCTCTTTCTCTGTGCATCCTTCGTTCTCGGCAAGAAGATTGAAATCAGATAGGTCGACAATATATATACTAAATTGGCGAGCGTTGGCTTAAGTACTGAAATTCCTCGACGGAGTGACGGGGCCCGATGCCGACGGCGCGGCTATACCGATTGATAAACGATACGGATGCGGGCCGCGCCGCGATTTTTTTTCACCATGCGAAAGAGGCAGAGAATTATAAACGAGCCTGCCACGTTCGTGTGGATCCGTTAACGCGATGCTTCGGCAAGGAAGCCGAGGGAAGGAAGGAAGAAGAGTCTTCGGTGAGAAACTCGGGCCATCGTTGAAACTGCCGATCATCGACACGTCCCGCTCGCTCGCGGATGCTTCATTAGCCACGCCTCGGCCCGGCGAACGCGCACTCGGTTAAGCTGATTTATCGCAGAAAATCCAGTTAGCGGGAATTCGTTCTCGTGCCGTGCAGTGTATACGTAGCACCGCCGCTATACGCAAGTCTTCCCAGGTGCAGGTAATTTTTTTTTCTTCATTTTTTATCCGCGATCCCGAGATTTTAGAATGAATCTCGCGAACCCTAGCTCGACGAGGAGATTCCATCTAAACAGATATTTCTGCGTGCAGAACGATAATTATCCAGTACAATTTGCCTACAAATTGCTGGCAAATTCTTTCAAAATATTCACCAAATTGGCATCAATTGTATTCGCATTAAGTTTGTATTTTGCCAACAAAACTTACTGATAAATTATTTATTTAAATTATTCCTTACTATTAAATTCATAATTATATCTAATTATATCTTTGAGTTATTTTTAATCATTTCTACAGGTGGAATTTCACTATTCCTACCCAATATGCCGTTAATTTGATTGAAACAATTGAATTAAATTAACTCAAGAAAATGCATTCAATTTGTCTCAAGTTTATCATTTACTAAATCCAAATGTTAATATAGATGATGTTTACTTAAACCACAAAAATAGATTAATTTATATTTTGATATGCATGGAAGTTAAAAATAACAAAATGCTATTTAACTGAAATTGGATTACAGTTGTTCCTTTCATATTTAACAATATAATGTAAGAGCAAATTGTACTTGCAGTAAATACAAAGCAAAGTTTGATCGATTTTTGCTTTAGTTGATTCTTACCATCAATACTCAGAGAAAAATTTAGTTTTGACAACTATTAAATTAACAACTCTAATAATTTAAGTACTTGCATCTAGTTTTAAAAAGTAATAAGAACTAAAAGTATTGAATACTATATTTTTATAGTATTATATTTTTAGTATTCGATATTATTTTACTAGTTCTTTTTCAAATCTAGTTGCAAGTATTTAAATTTTAGAATTATACTTTATAATTGCCACAACTATTTTTTTTTCTCTCAGTGAATTTGCTATTAGATTGTCAGTAAGCTTTACATAAGTTTATCGACAATTTGCTATCATGTTTTATCAACGAATTTTATTATATATTTGCCATCAATTT
>Ga0157364_1002550_pt1 | contig 17044 bp, 6 predicted proteins | sample AttsexASBM2_FD_111476 | JGI IMG/M metagenome (GOLD analysis project Ga0157364, IMG submission 111476) | Fungus gardens microbial communities from leaf cutter ant in Ribeirão Preto, State of São Paulo, Brazil - Atta sexdens ASBM2 | ecosystem: Host-associated > Fungi > Mycelium > Unclassified ... | reverse complement strand
AAAATGAAAATGAAAGATGAAAAATAAAATAGAAAGAATCTAAGTCTACCATTTGTGAACTTGACAGAAAGATTATTATTGAGTAAGTTGAGAAAAAAATTTTCCTTAACATTCAATGTTTTGAATTCATAGCACCATTCTTTGATGATGTTGTTATATTCTTTCTTCTTACTAAAGTTTTATGATATCTTGTTAGGATAAAGTAGAGTAAGATCAAATTTCTTTGTTTCCTTATCTACCTAAGTATGTAAATACCAGTCTTTGTTACTAGGACAGTTCTAGAATTCAATTGAATTATCTGAATGTTTGTTGAAGATCTTTTGAAGATCTTTGAATATTACTATAGATTGAATTTAATATAGATATATAGATAAATTAAAGATTTTTTGTACTATGTGGAGAGCATCAGTGATGATAATGATATGAAAAGTACTAGGTATTTGAATTGCCTGGTTTATTCCACATCTAATAGTAAATAATTCCACTTTCATCAACATGACATTGATAGCATGATAGAGAGTTTTCTTCAGAGGACTGTTGAATAAATAAATATGAGTGATTGACATGGCTGTATTATTCTTAATGCTAGCATCTAAGACAATGACAACTATTAATGAAACTGATGATGCATTGAGTACAATATCATCAAGGAGATTACAATGATGAGTTTTGCTCTTATCAGAATTTCAGTTAGCCTTATGAAAGGAGAAACAATTGGAAAAGATGTCAATTAATTTTTTTTCTGAATGGAATTCTTTATTTAGGGAGTCAAATAACAGGAAGACTCTATTGAGACAGTTATTAGTGTCAACTATGGAGTTCTTGATGGCTAATTGTTGCTTGGATGTCATATGTTCTAAGAAAAAATAATGTTGGAGTGATTGGAGAGAGAATCTTTTTTCTAGTAATGCATTTAAAGCATGGTTATAAAAAAGAGTGGATGTTTGTAATTGATTTCTACCACTCAGTTTTCAAAGATTTGAATGAATAGGAATGAGGCTAGCAATAGCTTTAATTCTCATGGTTGGTAAGATGCAAAAGTTTCTAAAATCCATAGCACAGCTCTTTGTTACATTTTATTAAGCTTGTTGAGAGGATAGAATAAAGGTACATTGTTGTAGTACCACAGAGAAAAGTTATAGAAAGTAATAAGAAGAATACAAATTCTGTAAAGAAGATATTTTTAATATAATAAAAGGCTCTAAGTTGAATTGCCTAGTATTTTTATAATTTTAACTATGGATAAGGCTTTGTTGGCATAGAAGTCAATGTGTTAATGAAATGTGAGCTTTTTGTTGAATATAAAGCCTAGGTATTGCCAAGTTACTTTAGGAGATAAAACAAGACCTCTAATAGGAGAAAGATCAAGTTGAAGAGAATTAAAAAGGTTGTAAGTTCTAGAAAAATGAAAAACTTTAGTTTTCCTATATTTGATGACTAAGCCAAATTAGTCAAGAAGTAAAGAAATAATGTTATAACTACAGAAAAAAAAACAAATTGGTTTTTTCAAAAGATTTTTTCTTAAGAAACAAGAAGATTATTATCTACAAAAGACAAGAAGACTGAAATTTTTATATTTTTTGCATATTTCTCAAAAATGTAGAAAAGAGGTGAAAGATAAAGGGCTGATAGAATAGGGGATAAGACAGAGTCTTATTCAATACCTATATTAACCTCAAAAAAGGGAGAGAAAAAATTATTCTATATATACTGAGTTTTTCTACTAATTAAATAGTTAGAAAATAATTTAGAGACTTTTGGATTGTATCCAGCCTTGTCCAGAATAAGAGAGATGAGTCAATGATTAAGTGAAGGAAAAAATTGGATAATATCAAATACCAAAGTACTAGTTTGAATATTCTTTACCTATTCTAATCAGATTATATAAGTTAAGAAGGTACTCATGTCTGAAGTAGAACATTGTTTAAGTCCTCCAAATTGATTGGGATAAATGAAATTGTTGGAAATAGAATAGAATTGCATTCTTTCTCCAATGGCTTTTTCAATAAGTTTACTGAGTGTATTCAATAGTACAATAGGATGAAATGATTTGGGAAAATCATATGATGTCTTGTTTAGTTTAGGAATGATTATTAATGTCAACATTTTGAAATAGAATAGTTAATGCCATAGATTTATACAAGGATTAACAATGTTAATTATGAAAATCAAGCACAAATTGTTATTGACAACTTGTTTGAGGAATCTCTACAAAATTTTGTCTAGCTCTAGAGTAGATAAGTTGTTACATTCACTAATAGCAGTCTTGAGTTCTTCCTTCAAAAAGAGTTCCCATTTAGAGATTAGTTTAGAATAGATTTTATCCAAGATGTTAATGTTAATTTGATGATTGTAGGCAGAGTTGAATGATTGATGTAGAGCTTGCCAGAGATCATTGAGCTTAATATATAGTTAGCTGTTAATTTCCACTTATAGATCCAGTTCATTAAGTCCCAAGGTTTCCAATTTTTAAATACAATTTCTTGAATCTTATTATTGAAAAATATTCTTTTGGTTTTCTTAATAGTATGTTTAAATGTTTTCCAATTCTCTAGTTGTTTAGAAGATCTATAGTTCAATAGACTTAACTGGCATTCTTCATTTCACCAATCCTTAGATTTTCATATGATTTTAACTTATTTTGAATGTTTGTTTCACAATTAATCTGAAATTCTGGAAAATTCTTAAACAGTAATCTTCAATGACTTCTTACTTGTTAAGTGAAGAGTGTTAATTTTCTTGAAATTTTTTATAATATCTAAAGTAAACCTTATTTCTTCTTTGCTATTTTTCATGATGGTGTGTCTAATGTCTGGCACAAACTCTCCAAGGATATGGATATCAACCACAAGGTGAGCATGATTAGAAGGATGTTATGATTCTGGAAAAATCAAGTGATTATCAAGTTCCAAAGAGTTGGGTTTAAGGAATATTAAATTAATGGCTGAATTTGAATCACTGCTATTGTCTAAATATCTAGTGGGAATAGGGTTAGTGGGGTGTGAAAATGATAAATCAAAAGCATTAGTAATGTCAGAAAGTAAATCACTATATACCAAATGAAAGGAATATTCTAGATCCCAATCTCTATCTCTAATGTTAAAATTACCAGTTATGATTAACAAATTTTGAATGTTGATTTCAGTATTTTTTAGATACTTTAAAGCAGATTGGTTAGAATTAGAATATATATTAAGTAAAAAAAATGTTGCTATTACTGAAAAAAAAATAGCAAATATTTCTATGATTAAAGATGTTCTTTTGAAAAGAAAAACATAAGCTAATCAAATGGATGTTCATGTATGAAATGATGTAAGGATAATCATTATCATTTGCTAAGATTCTGGAAAAGATAACCCAGTTTAGATGATTGAGAGCTTTTGTAATTTTTTTGCCTTCTTTGCTCATTAAACTTGGAATAGATTGAATAGTCAACCAAGAAAGTTCTTGGATGAGAATGATATCAAAGTCTTTATTGATTTCCAACAATATATCAGTAAAAAATTTGTTTTTTCAAACATTCTGTGAAAATACTCTGAGGTTCTTCAAAATCATATTTGGGCATTGTTTACAGCTGAAAAAATTGATTTGTTCTTATTTTCACAGGCCTCCTGATATTTTTTATATGCTATTTCTTGTTGAAACAATGTTTTCAAAACAGATAAATATTGGAATCTGCTTGATAATTGCCTTTGCAATTAAGGTATTTGAAAGTATAAGGACATAGCTCACTCTGCTTGGTTTCAAGTCTTGGTGGGTTAATCTTGAAGTTGGCTTTGCAGTACTAGGCAAAGTAGCAATGATGCTCAGTCTTGTGAGAGCTGCCACACTTAACACATTTTAAATTTTGTATATGACAGACAAAGATAGTATAACCCTATTTCCAGTAATTCTTACACTGGAATATGCTTGGGTTCATATTTGCATAGTAGCAATAAAGCTTCCTACATTGAAATATCTATTAATGAGACATTTTACATTCTTATCACTTTGGGCATCCTAGATATCAATTCAAATAATTGATATATCCAATTTCAGTAATGATTTGATAACTCACAGTTTAGATGTAAGAACTATATCATTGAAGATATGTGAGCTTTTGATGATGGTTTTAACAACATTAGAGTTGATAAGGTGTTAGTATTCTCCATTAGATATAGGATATTAGTAATCTTCAGATAATATTTGAATTGGAGTAACCAGAAAGTGCTAATGTCATCCTGTTTGATATTGTTGATGTTCTTAATGTATCTTTCAATAACTCCAAGATCAAAAGGAGCTACAACTTTGTTAGTGGTAATAATAATATCATAATAGTTGATTAGGATCAAGTCAGCTAAAATATCAGACTTAATATTCTTTAGTTCTCTGTTGATGTTAGTAATTAGTAATATTTTTACCAGAAGATACCAAGAATTTGACAGAATTTGCATTACTCATAGAGATAATTACCTATTTCCTTAATGGATCTTTGATAGTTATATTGATATATGGTTTTTTCTTGTATGGTTTTTTCTTCTTTGGTTTATTGATGGTATTGTGAATTTCTTCAATCTTTTTAGAAGAAAGTTGAGGAAATGAGTCTTTAATCTTAATTATTTCCTTGATGTTAGCTAAAGATACCTAGATATATAAGCATTTGTTGTTGTTTTGGTTATTCAATGATTTTGTGACACTATTCTGGTGAAATTTGAACTTGGTCAAATCACTCTTAAAAGGCCTAGGAGGGACAGGTGGTGGAACTCTAGAAACTTCTATTTTTTTAGGTGTTTGATTCTTATCTTTTTTTACATTGGACTTTGAAACTGATAGAACATTATTTTCTAAGAATTGTATTGCTATATATTGACAAAGAGAGAGATTTTGGTTTTTTGTCTTAAGTTTATCCCATTCTCCCTTATAGATAGAGGAAATAAGAGTCTAGACCATGTGTTTAAACCTAGCAATATAAGAGTTGTTGAGTTTGTTGTCCAACAGCTTGATGTTTTTTACATACTGTACAATTCTCAAAAAGAAGTAGAAATGTTAGAATTATTAATAGCAACATATTTGTTAGTACAAAAAAATAGAAATAGGAAGGGCTTGTTCATTCTATAAGCTAGATGAACTAGATTAATTGTCTCTATATTAAATGGAAGCCATTTTTATACCTTGTATAGAGTATATGGTAAAGTTATTAATAAATACATCTTTTTTGTATGATATGTCTATAGGTATGTCTTGATTAGCCTGGTTGTCTTTAGATGGTCTCTCTGTGTTGAAATTGGCATAAAGCAATTGAGTATTGTCTAAATCATTCATTTAGTCAGCCCATTTTGAATCTTTGCTTTGTATTTCCATTTTTATAGTATATAGAATAGAGGATGTATCTAAGTAAGTTGATAACTTTCTGAAGTTGGTTGCACTTGAATTATTGGTTTTACCTTTTAGGGGTTCTATGTTGATATCCTTAGGAATATAGTTAGTATCCATTTGGTAATAATAAGTAAATGAAATGTTTGAAAAGGATTTATTTGCTAATTCTCTATTAGATGCTACTATATAAGATAGTAGTAAGAAAGAAAGAAGTGATGCTAAATATTTTCAATGTCTTGACTATCAGAGTTGTGAACAGTGGACTTATTTTATTTTAATTTTCCTTTTTATTTATTTTTTATTTTGAGATCTAAAATTAGGGTTTAATATGATATAACATGTCACTGTTACAAATAGTCATATGATAAGACTTAGTGTCACAAATTAGTCACATGATCACATGTCACAATGAAAAAGGGTAAAAGGTTCTAAAATTATACAATATATTTAACACATGTTAACCTTAAGAAAAACCTATAGTTATTTAGAATAGGCTAAAGTAGTAGAGCATGGACCAGTAGTCTTATGTATATAAGGTAGACAATTCTATACAGAGTTCTCTATTGAGTTCTTTTGTATTACTCAATACAAAGTTCTTTCTCTTTAATCTACTCTAAGGTTTTTAAGTTATAATATTGACCAGATTATTAATTTCATCTTGTAGCATCTAGTCATCTGAAGGTGGTGTTTTACTTGAACTTGATGAGAATATGTTGTATGACTTGTATAACAATACTTCTTTATCTTAAATGGTGTCTTCTTTTTATTTTCTCTTGTTTATAGTCATTAGTTGTAGCATATCTTGATATGAGTCTTAATATGAGTCTTGTAGTATCTTAATATGTTTATCTACTGCTTCCACTTCCTTTCCTTTGTATTGATCAAATTTGTCAACTAATAGAACCTGGATATGGTAAGCTTGTTATTCTATGTCTCTATAAATGATATTTCTAAGTTCTTTGAATATATTGTAAATATCTCTACTGAATTGCATCCCATGAGTTTCTCTAGTTTGTAATAGAATAGTTTCAATATCTACTACCTGATTGTTTGCTGTATTTACTAGTTTGACAAGATTCTGAATTTATAATTGAATATCTACCATAATTTCCAATCCTTGGATTATTTCTTTGTCCAATTCTTTTTTTCTTTGTTTAAGATTATGATAAGGTCCATGTTGTTGACTGTGCAAGCAATGTAGAGATTGGGAAAGGTAGAGGCAGTTGCAAATCAGTAAGACATGTTTAGGTTTCTCAGTTGCTTGTATTGCTTTAAGATATTAGTTTGAAGTTTTACTTTCCTCTTTTATAGGTTTTGTTTTGAAAGCTTTTCCCAATAGTCTTGAATTGCTTCTTTAGCATATGGTAACCTTATTACTGCTATCTATTAATTATACTCATTTTCATAATCTTTCCAGTGGACTAAAAATTGTGTATCTTGTTCTCATTTTCTATGATTCTGACCTTATACTTTATATTCTTCTTCTTTATTGATAATGTCTGGTAGTGGTGTTATTCCCATATATATCAGAATTATAAATGTTGGACTTGACTATTTTTAATTTATTTTTATTTAGAAACTTGGGATTAAGATTAGTATAATGTCACATATTACTGTTATAAATTGTTATAAGGGAAAATAGTAGAAGGTCTTGATAGAAAATGATGTTACTACAACATATTTGACACATGTTGACTTTAAGGATAATACATAGTCTTTAGAGTAGGTTGATAGTACTGTAGCACAGACTAGTAACTTAGTATATATAAGGTAGATAGTTTTATATTAGAGACTCCATTAAGTTTTCTTGTATTACCTAAGACAAGATTCTTTCTCATTAATCTACTTTAAAGTTTTTAAGTTATAATAATATGTTGTTCTTTGAATTAGAATTCTCTATATTGTGTTAGCAGATCTTTATTGAACACATTGTATATTATTAATTCTTCTAGTAACTTTAGCTAAAACATTCTTTGGCCAATTAGCTTTGTGATTTCATAAGGTCCATATCTTTTCTAGTCTAGCTTCTTTGAAGGTTTTTCCAATTGGATATTTTTGGCTTCAAACTATATGTTGTCTTTTTATTTTAGTCTTTGTAAATTTCATTTTTTTCTTGCCAAATTGCTTTTTTATGGCTTTTTTTTGCTGTTTACATCAATGTCTTTGCTGCTTCCCAACTTTTCTATAGTTTCTCAAGAAAAGTCTCTAGTTTTGGTAATTCTGTCTTTATTGTTAGGTCTCTCTTCTATAAATATCATCCAAAGTTAAGTTCAAATGGAGTATATTCTGTAGCTAAGTATTTCTTGTCATTGTACTGGAACTCTGCTACTTATAACTATTCTGTCCAATTATCTTGCTGATAATTAAAATTATACTACAAAAACACTTCAACTTCTTGATTTATTTGACTGTCAGTTTAAGAGTGATATGTCATGGATAATATTCATTTTATTCCCAGTGCCTTATTTAAGTCTTTCATAAATTATGAGGCAAATTAGGGTCTTTTGTTGTAAAGAATCTTTCTTTGGCTATTTCTTCTAATGATGCTACTGTTATTATTGCCTTAAGTTTGATCATCTTTGTGAATTGATCTACTATGACTACTATTATATCCTTGTTATTTGATCTTGGTAATGGTCCAATAGTGTTGATGGTAATTTCCTGCCATAGTCCTTGAGATGTTTCCAATAGATGAAGTTCTCTCACTTTCTTCATATGTTGCACTTTGTTCTGTTGGGATTTCTGGTATTCTTAGATGTATTTCTAATGTCATTCCATATTCCTGGCCACTAATAGTTTCTCTTGATTAACTTAAGCATTCTTTATTGTTCTGGGTGTTCTATACCTGTTGGTTCATGATTTTCTTATAGGATTTACTCTTGAGTCTTCTAGTTGTTTGAAATATAAATTTTTGATTTTATATATACCACTCTATTATCCTCCTATACTTGACTATTCTCTTTTTTCAATTTATACTGAACTTTTTGTTCCCTTATATTGTTTCTTTGGATATTTTCCAACAATGTGGTTTCTTTTACCAGTTAGTTTTCTCTAAAAATTTCTATTTCTGCTTCTATATTAACTTTTCTTATTTATAGCTCATCTTTGAGCATGTTGATATCCTTGTTGTTATCCTTTGTATCTACTTGATTGTTTCTTGACAGAATATCCACTCTTGTATTTGTCATTCTTGGAATATATTGTAAAATGAAATTATAGTCTTGTAGCTTAAGATACCATCTTGCTTGTCACTCATTGAGTTTGTATGGTTCTCTAAAATACTTGAAATTTTCATGATCTATCTAGACTTCAAACTTTTCAGTGGCATCCAATAAGTATTATCTCTATTTTGTCAAAGCTTCTACTATATCCAGTAGTTCTTTGTTGTATATTTCATAATTTTTTTTGGCTGCCTATATTGATCTTGATAAAAATACAATTGGTTTCCATTTTTCTTCTTGTTTCTGAGATGAAACTCCTCTGATAGCATATTCTGATGTGTCTATCTTTACTCTGAATTTTCTTTTTCTTTTGGATAGAGTAAGTACTGGTTAACTTGTAATTTTTTCTTTCAACTCTTTAAATACCTTTTGGTATTTTTCTTCCCATTTCTAATCTTTCTTGTCCTTGAGTTCATTGAGAGGTTTTGCTGTATAAATAAAGTTCTTAATAAAGTATCTATAGAAGTTTGTGAATTCTAAGAAACTTTCCACTTCTTTTATCTTGGTAGGAGTCTTTCATTCCTTGACTGCTTTGACTTTATTGTTTTCCATCTATACTTCTCTTTATTCAACTACCATTCCTAAGATAGGTATTTCTTCAGTATCAAAATCACATTTTGACTATTTGAAATAGAGATTATATTTCTCTGTTATCTTTAGGAATCATATTATCCTTTCCTTGAGCTTCTTCTTAGTCTTGGCAGATATAAAAAAGTCATTTATGTAGTTTGTCAGCACTTCTTTATATAAAAGTTCTCAGAAAATACTGTTCATTATCTGTTAAAATATTCTTGAAGATTTGAATAATTCAAAATACATTACTTTTGGCTTAAATAGTCTCTTATTTATCAAGAATACCACTTTCTATTCATTGTCCTTTTTGATTTATATATTGTTATATCCCCAGATAAGATCCAATTTTTTGAAGTATTTTATATTCTTAAGTTTGTTAATTACTTTTCCAATTAGTGGTAATAGTGTCTTGTCCTTTATTATATGCTGGTTTAACTTCCTATAGTTCTATACTAATCATAGAGATCTATCCTTCTTTGGAATATAGAAATATGGTGCTACATATTTTGAACTTGATTTTACTATAAGTCCTGTCTTGAGTTGTTTTTCTAACCATTGGTTTAATGCTTTGTCTTCCTTAACTATTATTGTACAGACTTTGGTGTTTAATTCCTTTAGTATATCTTTTATTAGGTTAATCATATCCCTTTACTCTAGTAATTTCTCAAATTTCTTCTTGTTGAACAAATGCATGAATGGTTGAATATATTCCAGTAAATCCTCTGTGTTTGTTAGCTTGGGTTCTTTGCCAACTTCCTGATGTTCTTTATCTATGTCTTCTATTAGTTATAGTCTTCTAGTCCTTAATGTAGACAAAATATTCTAGTGCTATATTCTGTACTCTTTCAAACATCTTGTAAACTACATTGTCTCTTTGTCCCTAGATTGTGCTTGACCAACCAGTTGTATTCTAAGAATATGTCTGTGTCATTTAAGTCTATAACCATTATATCAATTTTTTCTGTATGTCCATTGATTTCTAGTTTCAGTAGTCTTGTTACTTCTCTATTCTTAATTCCATCTGTATTGAAAACCTCAAATGATCTGTCTATAAATTTTGTTTTAATTCTTTTTTTCTTTACTAGCTATTTATCAATTCTAGTATAAATGTATCTTGAATCAACTAGTACCTTAAGCTATAGTTTCTTTCTATTTGATATCTTCATGTTTGTATACATATTGAGTTCTTTCTCTTTGTTGTCTCTCTATTGTGTAATAACCAATTAATTAAGGGATTTATTATATATAAAGGTTCATTGTACTATGTTTACTCCAAACCTCCAACAAAACCCTCTTCTTTATTGCTATCTTTATTGTTTGAATCTTCTTATATGCTTCTGTTTTTCATCTTCTGTTCTGATCTGCAATTCTTTGCATGGTGTCCCACTTTGTCATATTGGTAGCACTTCCTAGTTTCTTTTTCTTTCTTTAGCTTCTGGCAATCCTTTGCTATATATCTGTAGATATTGCAATTGAAACATTTAGGTTTCCTGTCCTTATCATAGTTATCTTTAGACTTTCCAATGTTTATAGGTGCTTCTCTTCCTCTATAGGTAATCCCTGATCCTATCTTATAATCCTGTCTTTTTTCTATAGATTCATATTTTTGTTCATTGCTATCTTTCACTCTTTGAGTATCTCTGATGCCACTATAGGTGAATATCCTAATATTGTCTTGATTATGCTACTTCTGACATTCTTTTTTAGCAAGAATATTGTGTGCATATTATTGGTTTCAGCTTTCATGGTCAATGCTTCAAATTCTATTATAAAGTCTGCTATATGTTTCTTTCCTTGTTTGAATGTTTTGATCTTTCATTTAGCATCTGCTATCTTACTCTTGTTGCTGAATACTGTCTTGACTTTTTTGATGAAATCATCCCAATCTTAGATGTCATCTTCTTTTATCTGATTGATCTTCTTCTATGTATAAATTTTTGTTATGCTCTCTCTAAGTTGGACTAACACTCATAATCTTATCATTTATTGCTATAACTCTGTTGCTCTTGAGAAATAATCAGATCCCTTTCCACTAGTCTTTAAATTTTGTCTGGTCACCATCAAACCACTCTAGATCTAAGATTATACTCTTTGGCATAATTGCCTATGCTATTTTGTTGTATACTGCTGGTGCTGTTGAAATATTTTCTGATGTTGCTGGCTTTATAGTTTTGTTTCTATCTAAGGCATATTTGTTATGATTCAAAAGACTTAGAGTTGTCTTAAGGAAAGAACCTTGTATTGGGTAACACAAGAGAACTTGATAGAGAGTCCTTTACAAAGTAGTCTACCTTATATACCTATTTAGATGGTCTGTGCTAACTACTGTGCACCCTACCCTAAATTACCATATGTTAGGCATGAGGCCAACATGCAGTGTATATGTTGTATGATGTCACCTTTTCTAGGACCTTCTTCCCCTTTCCCTATGTCTCATAATAAGAAAAGAAAATAATAAAAAACCAAGTCCACTTCTTATGATCTTGACAATATTCTTTAATAATTCTTAATAATTCTAATATCTCTTCTAGTGTCTTAATGCCTGTTGTTCCTTGACTTTGTCTGTTTATCTTGTCTGTCTATGATATCTACTATAATAATCAATGTTTAGTCTTGTCTGTCCTATCCATGGTTTCTCTTGCCACAAAATTACCTATATTGCTATTTGTTGTGGCAACCACTAGATACAAAGTCCAATGATCACACAACAAGCAAATCTCTTAAAGTAGATATCTAGTGGGGATTTCACAAGAGAACTCGACAAGGAGCCTCTTCTTAATTAGAGTCCTATTTATACAAAGGGTTTATGGTCCATGCTACTAATAAATAACCCTGCCCTTATATCCATGTTTCATCCTCATTCCTGCCTCATGTTCTCCTCAAGGCCATCATGTGTACTCCAGGTGCCCTGACGTCATCTTCCAGATCCTTCTATCAAGTTCTAGGCTTATGACGTCACATTATGTGACCTGTCATGTGACTTCCTTGTCACGTGCCTTCTTCATTGTCCTAAAAGAAAAATAAAAATAAAAATAAAAATAAAAATAAAATCAAAAGAAAAAATAAATAAAAGAAAAATAAAATGTTAGGTTCAAAGTGTTCCATAACACTATTCTTCTAATAGCTTAACTGTTTATCTGTAGTTCTACCACAAAGTAGTTTTGATAGTTCTTCAATAGTCTAACTATTATAACATTCTAGTAGCCTAACCACTATATACCCTTTTTTTACAAGATAAGTTTACTGATACTTGACCAAATATTACAATCCTAAGCTTGGCTTAGGTTGCAACTTAGGCAAAGACTTGAGTAAGAGTAAAGAAGATGATCAATCAGTAAAGTATAAGGATATAAGACTATATCTACTATTATATATACTTAATAACCATAAGAAATAGATTAGGTATTCTTAAGGAAATCCTTACTATTATATGAGGTCCTGACTGATATTATATAAAGATAAAGTAAGGCATAGTTAAATATAAGTCACAAATAAAACAAATCCCAACATATATCTAACATAAGACAAATATATATAGAATATTAAATAAAAGTATGTTTTCTATAATAGTCTTATTTCTACAACATATTCCTCACAGTAATATTATAATCAAACCTAAAACCTGCAAATACTTTGTCTTTTATAGTGAAGGTACCATTATCTAACTTGGCCTTCTATGGTAAAATTCTCCTATCTGACCTCTTTTAGTATTTTATTACTGAAATCTCTGATTGAGGCTATACTCTGAAACTTCTGAGTTTCTCCTTTCTATTACACTTGTTACAATCATATAATCAATAACCTCATGTTTTACAGGAGTTTGCATTATACTAGACATATACTAGGATTGGTTTCATTGTATAACTTATTCTTTACTACATCTTACTTTAACTACATATATACTTAGTTAGTGCCTTATGAAATAGTAGAGACTTCTTCATTTTCTTTCCTCATTGTTTTCTCTAGAACATTGTATGTATTCCTCATAGTTGATTAATATATATAGTGTAGATATTATTCTATATCTTTATACTTTACCAATTGACTTATTCTCCACTCTTACTCAAGTCTTTACCTAAGCTGCAACCTGAGCCAAGCTTAAAGTCATAACAGCACTTGTATATAAGACTAACAAATACATTATATTTTGTTAGTTTAATAATCAATTATTTAAGTTGAACTCAATTCCTAGTATTTTTTTGGTAATATACTACTATTAGTACTCATTCCCTTTAAACTTTGTTTTATCTTTTGAAGTTGTGATCATATGGTAGACAGACAATACAGTATATAAGCTGAAGCCAAGATTATTCTGGAAAGCCTGCATTACTGCAAACTTAGTATAAGATTTCCAAACCTAGTACAACTTCAAACTATTTTTGTAAGCTTTTGTTTCTTGGTATGAACTATGTCTAACACAAACCAACTATAAGAAAATCTATTACCTTGCCAAATCTCAAATCTCAAACATTATTGAATATCACATACTATCAAACTACATCTAATATCTATATTCTTTTGTTTTCTTTTGGTATGAATCATACTTCATCTCAATCATCCATCAACTTGAGAACTAAAGTCTCACTATTTTTTATTAATTCCATGGAGTTCTGAACAACAACCTCTATGATGCCTAACAATTCAGAATATATATAGTAGTAGTATTAGAAAAAACTTTCTATATTTAAGAATAATAGCTATCATATGTATATCACATAACAAACTACTTCCTTGTTTGTGATATTTGAATCTTAGGTATGTTCTCAGGGGTTTAGGAGTAATTTAGAAGTTTAAGAGAATAATGATGATAAATAAAAATAATAATTGATATTGTTAAGTTTGAGGTCTAATTCTCAGATATAGAAGTATATATACAAAAAAGTGATAGTTTGTATACCAGCTGTCTCTATCACATGATCAAAACTTATATCTAATAGAACTGTCATCTGTTATAGCAAATACTAGGCTAATTTCAGATAACTAATTATGTTACTATATTAATATACTTGTATCTTTATAAATACTGATCTCTATATAATGTATGATATATTATTAGGGATAGTTTAATGAGTGCTTTCCAACGTAAGTTTGATCATGAGAATTCATTCAGTTGTTCCTGAGATAATATCTAGTGAATCTTATATTTACTAATAGTCTTATATCTTAGTAATATGTTATTACTTTTATATATTCCATATATGTGAGAATAGCTCTCATTTGGAGCTTTTCAGTACAACTTGATTTGTGAGAATTAGTTCACTGGTTATAAAGATATAAGTTGAATAAAGTTTGTGACAGTATAGTTCTTTAGTTTGATAATCAACTTAGAATTGTGCCACACTCACTCCAAGTTCATATCTAAGCTCTTTCTTTCAAAATATGATTATACAACAAAGTCAAGCTAGGTATAACATCTTTTTGTTGAAGCAAAAATTGTTTTACCTATATAGTATTACTTCCAAACTACTTCTATTTCTATATTCCACTAAGTTATATCATCTATTTTGTTTTCCATACTACTTACAAATGTTTCTAGTAAGTATGAATTATTTCTAACAGTATTATCAGACTACATGGCTACTATCACAATCTAATCTCTACTACATAATCTAATCTCTAATCTAGTATTATGGCATTTTCCTACTAGAGCTTTTCTTTTTCCTTTAGACTTCTATCTGCTTAGTACCTAAGCAAGTAGTTTGATTATATAATATACCAACCTACTACTCTAAATATTTAATAGGGTCAATCCTAACCCATTTCTCTCTTAAAGAAATTTTAAAAAATACTTCAAATTTTTCTGAAATCATTTTGGCTAATGATGATCTCAATTGGATCAATGTACCAAAAAAAAAGATATTTCTACTATATTTAAAAACCACCATAATACACCAACCTCCCCAATCAATAGACTTTTTGGCTGAGACTCTTGGAAAACTTATAATCAATCTGATCTTTGTAACAAACCTTATATCTTTATAGTAAGAACCCAAATATCTGACATCTTTAACAGTATGGATCTAGAGAAACTTAACAGTTTCCTATTCTAATACTAACTTTATTTTCATGCAAATCCCATATAGTTTACTATAGATATTATGAAGGTAAATTTCATAATGATTTATCTAATAAGAGTTGTACAAAGTTGGTTTAAGATTGGGTAGGACCAAAAAAAGTAAGAAATTTGCTAATATTAGCTCTAAAACTGGTTATGTTTCATAGAAGAGCTATACTAGCACTTAAAATTGTCTAACCCTATTAGAGATATAGCTATCATACTTAACAACCTGTAAAAAGAAGAGGAAGTTTACAGTCACTTTTCATTCTCACATATTCAAGACTACTAAACTCAACTATAACACACATAATAAGAAACTTCTTGCAGTTTTCAAAGCTTTCTATACCTAGTATCATTATTTAGAAGGATCTGAACTTTTTATAAATGTTATCATGAATTATAAAAACATAAAGTATTTTTTGATCACCAAAGTCTTCTCTTATTGTCAAGCAAGATAGTTGGAATTTCTTTCTTAATTCAACTTTGTTATCTATTTTTATCTGAAATACCTAGAATTCAAACCTAATGTTATTATCTATAGATAGGACCTTTACCCAAGAGAATAAAGTATCACTTATACCTCTGTCAATCTACATAACCTCCAATCTATCTTTATCCACAGCTAAATTGTGATATATCTTTATACTACCACCTCTATCTTTCTATCTCTTCAAGTAGCTATCATTATAGATCTTGATAGTCTATATGATGATATCTGTTTAGTAGTCACATAAGACAACATACTCTAAAAATATCTTTCCAATCTAACAGAATGTTAGTTATTGAGCATATTTAGACTCTTACTTATAAACAATAAAATCTATATATTGCTTGCAAATGATCTCCACACATACATTCTATAGTATCACTATAATTACATTCTCATAGGCCACTTTAGACAAAATAAGATATTAAAGCTCATCTATTGTTATGCTATAAAACACTTTTCTGCAAAAAAAGTACTCTTATAAGGCTTTTAAGCATATGAGCTTTCTTTGAAGACATTAGCAAAAAGATCTTATACTCCTAAATGATGCCTTAGGTTCTCTCAAGCAAACACCAGTTTGAGGGTGGTGTAGCAGCTATTGATCAAACTAGATCTTAGAAAGAAGAAATTTTTAGAGACAAGAAACACCATATATAAATAACTAGCTATGAAGTATGTGTACTTATAAGAGTGTTTTACTAGGTTACAAATGTTTAGATGGTCAAATAAGATAGAAACACATTAGATTAGAAGCTCTTAGCATAATCTCTTTTCTACTTAATCCCTATTACCATTATAGATATACTTAGCCTTCTATATGCATGAATGTTAAAAGCTTATCACATACTCATCCAAATATATCTGATTTATCCAATTATATTATAGATAACATTTTTAAATATCTGATCTACTCAGAACACCTGTGAAAGAGAGTATTTTCCTCTCTATCTATCTATTCTCTTCTAATACAGATCTATCTGGTTTCTCTTCATGTTAAATCACTCTATTACTGATCACATAGTTTCTTATGATCTTTATAAAACTCTAGACTCAATTTCTAAGGACTTTAGTATACCTATAGTAATTATCTGTCTTTTTCAATCCTTAGATAATCTTAGTACAGTATTTAAAATATCTAGATACTCTGTAGTTCTTAAGCTTGCAAATCAACTAGTATAATATACTAATCTGTATGCTCATGCTTAGAAGTCTTACTTTCTTCATATTTCTTTTCTATTAATATTCTCTTTCTAAATATGACCATTGCAACATATAGAGACATAGTATATCCACTGAATGTCATGAGACACTTTGAACACCAGCAATTTTTATTTTATTTTTTTTATTTTT
>Ga0157364_1002549_pt1 | contig 17046 bp, 17 predicted proteins | sample AttsexASBM2_FD_111476 | JGI IMG/M metagenome (GOLD analysis project Ga0157364, IMG submission 111476) | Fungus gardens microbial communities from leaf cutter ant in Ribeirão Preto, State of São Paulo, Brazil - Atta sexdens ASBM2 | ecosystem: Host-associated > Fungi > Mycelium > Unclassified ... | reverse complement strand
TTATGTTACATATTTTATAACATTGATCCAGCAAGATGAATTCAACAAAATCCGTAAAATTTACCTCAAAATTTAAGTATTAAGAATCAAGTCCGGTCTATCGAGGACTCATATCAATTCTCGTTGCTTGGACAAAATAAAAGGACGATGGCTCGCTTCGACGGTTCGGTCCACGAACAGTGCATGGGGACGGCACAAAGGAGGCGAATGTTTTAATTAAATCTCGGGGAAACGTGGAAACTTCGCCATCGCTCGGCGTTTTTGCGATTTTCCGAAAGTTTCGCTTCGCGCGCGCAGTGCGGGACGGCTTTTAAGGTGGCGATGGAAGAAAAGGAAGGACGAGGTAGAATACGGCGGGAGGACGAGGTGCTCGAGCAACCCCCTCTTACATCCCTATCGCCTCCTTCCACCTCTCCCTGTTACCTTTTCCATCGTCACTCCAACCGCCGGCGCTATCGCCGCTAAAATAAAAGAAGCCGCAAAAACAAAAGAGCTCTGCGGCTACTTAACGAAACAAATTGTTGTTACGTCCTGGGGTTGAGAATTTTAAAGTTTCCAGCAGGAAGGGGAAAGTATCCTGCCTTTTTACCGCGCTGTTCTCTCTTTTCCGGGACCTCACGCTCCGTTCATCAGTCGACAGTTTAACGTAATTCGGGGCTCGTTAGTACTGCTTTCTTTTCTTGTACTTTCGTGCTTGCAGTGTTGGCGTAGAGTCGCGCAAGTAAGCCGCGTATTTTGTGTTGACGATTGTATGGATACAAGTTGATCGGATACATGAGTGCAATTAATCACTCGATCGAAAAATTGCCGCTTTATCAATGTACTTTCTCGTCGCGTACATGACACAAGCGTTATGATGCGGAACGCACATTTCGCATACCGCGTCATCCGTTAAATCTCTAGTATGATGTAACGACACGCTCGTTAGTACACGAGCGTGAGCGAGAACGAGGATCGTTCGAACCGCCGTTGGCGGTCAGCTACGAGTAAGTAAGACTATTTCACAATGCACAGGAACAAGGCGATACATTCAGCTGACGAAATAAAAAAACGAACGGCGATACACATACGACACATGCCAATGGATAAAGAGACAAAAAAAATAAGATAACATCAAGATCAAAATGATGAACAGATAAATGAGCAAAGCGATTGAGATGCAAACGGAACAAGAATAATCGCGAGACGTTCCAGAGAAGTTCGCGCGGAAGCGAAATCATAATCGAGCAGAATATAGCGAACTGAATAGTGTTGAATGTCGATAAATTAAAGAAAAATAATGTCAATGAGTGAGACGAGACGCAGCGCATCTGCGACGTGCAGGATCGACAAGTTAAATGAAATGTAAAAGAAAAAAAACGACTGACAAAATTTCGGCCGTTGATGAGAGAAAGCAAGGAACTTAAGGTACGGACGCGCGCATGGGCAGGGAGAGCGTTAATAAAAAGGATTTTGTGAACGGGCTGAGTGTTCAACTCACTCGCTGCAGGGTAGACCAGCATTCCTCGAGGGTGCGTTCGCTGATGTTGCCCATTCCTCCACCACCGCCGGCACCTACTGCACCTCCAAGCCCCGCCGCAGAGGCACGAGACTATCAGGCAAGATAGGATAGCTCATGTTAGTCCTCGATTCTCGTCGTTCTTTTGACGCTAACCGTCACTACTACAAAGCTTCTTTTCGTCGAACGGTAGTCCGCGACTGCTACTTCGAATATAAAAACAAGCGCGCTCTGCCGTGACAATGACAAGTTGAGAATGGCATGACGAAATGAATATTTCTATCTCGTGTGGACACATAGAAAGTAATTATGGAATCGCTCGATCGAGGCCGGTCACGTGTAAATTAATATCGGTATTCACAATAATTATATTACATTAATTTAAAACGTGATTCTTATGATATTATTCGCAGTATATTGTATAGTATATTGCATCGCGACTATAGCCGATTCTCTTGGTTCTTCTCACGGACGATATTTATAGTCTCTCTCTAATTACAAATCACCGATGCTCATAGACTTGCTAACACGATCTCAAAGTTCCGCTATCTGTCGAGAGATACGATGCGTGATTTCTCTCTCTCTCTTTCTCTCTCTCTCTCTCTCTCTCTCTCTCTCTCTCATACTCTTGCATTCTAGCTCTCTTGCATTCTTACGCTCTCCTTTCTCTCTCTTTCTCTCATCGAAACTCCGCGGCCCTTGCTGTCGCAGAAACACGGCGATATTTTCTTGGTAACATCTTCCCGGCGTACTGTATGACGTATGCGTATGGTATTATCTGTGTTGCGCGGGTCAAGAACCCCGGGAGACGACGTATCTGCATCTCCTCGCATTGGTGTGCGTGGGCCGCGTTCGCATTTGCGGACCGCACTGCTACTTTGACGTGCGTGCTTTCTCTCTCTCTCTCTCTCTCTCTCTCTCTCTCTCTCTCTCTCTCTCCCTCTCACTCTCACTCTCTCCCTCTCTCTCACACTCTCACTCACAGATTTCTCTCTCTCTCTCTCTCTCTCTCTCTCTCTCTCTCTCTTTCGTGTACGAGCGTATAAGTCAGTACTATGTAGTAAGTCAACGTACTCTATTGATGTGCATGTGTGCGTCTACGTGCGTCTGTGTATCTGGGTACGAACCGTGGTCAGCGTATTTGAGTATAGTCGCGTAATCAAACTGACGAAATTGTCGATGACATGTGACTTTGTAACTCTAAGATGATGCTAAATTAACGGAAAAGTCATCGCGTTCGAATTCCGCCGATTTTCCACATAAACATTGTTTGCAAGCAGTTTTACGTGAACGATAAGTTAGAATCGGCATTTGTATGTTTAACAAGAGTTGCATTAGTAATGCACATTTCAACTAAATGCTTTATTTTTGAGCGAGACGATATATTTTTGCAAAGCGTTGAAACCACGCTATTTACACGAATAAGTACCGATATGTAGGAGAGACCTTGATATCTCGCGATACTCTTGGGACCCGTCGACGCTGTCATCCGACAACGTCATTGAATAAATATTTTTCCCCGCGAGAAGAGAAACCTCGCTTGAAAGTATTGTTCAGCGTCTGTCGGCTTGCAAGTGAATGACCCTATTTATCGGTGCGTTATGTATTTTTATCGCGGTCGCCTCGCCCTAGTTATTTATCGCTGCTCTCCTCGCAGTGGATACGGAGAGTCGCGAGACACCCGTCCGTTTCTCTTGCGAAGCGGAAGATAATAGAAAAAGAGACGTATGCATGCACACATAATGTATGCGTGTAGAACGGAGGTGAAACAAATATTTTTTTATCTTCGAGTCGCGAATGTAAAATTCAGAAAGATTCCAATTCAATGTATAGCTTCTCACCTGTAACTCGTTGACGAGCTTCTCCGTGAGAGTAGCGTCGTGAGAGTCCTGACTGGTCGCGCCTGGACTCAGCATAGAGTTCTGTGAATTCTGCTGTTGAGTGCCCGACATGTTCATACCGGCGAGACCACCGTTCTGCGCGATGGTGCCAGCCATGTTGAGCGCCTGCTGTTGCAGATTCTGGGTGAGATTTTGCGCTTGCTGTAGATTCTGTGTAAGATTTTGCGCTTGTTGTTGTAACGCTTGCTGATTAAGCGCCTGGCCAAGATTCTGCGTGAGGTTCTGCGCCTGCTGCTGTAGCGTCTGTGACAAATTCTGCGCTTGACTTTGGATATTCTGTTGCAGACTCTGACTCGCTTGACTTAAATTTTGCGGCTGGTTAAGCAATTGCTGTTGTTGTTGCGGCGACAAACTCGGCGTTAAACTCTGTGCCAAATTATGCTGTAGGGTTTGTCCGAGATTTTGCTGCATGTTTTGCGTGAGCGCTTGTGTTAGCGCTTGACCCAGGTTCTGATTGAGCGCCTGAGCCGCCTGAACAGCCTGGACCGCCAACGATGGACTTGACGCCTGCGACATTGTTTGTTGCGCCTGGGCGAGGCTGTGCAGACTCTGGGCCATACTGGAGGCAATGGCGCCCTGATGATCCGCCTGTGGTGACGGCGTCGTCGGTGCCGGGGAAGACTGATGCTGTGGGCCCTGATTAGCCTGGTTCATCGACAATGCATGTTGCTGTTGTTGTTGCTGCATTTGTTGTTGAGGACTAGCTGTTTGGCCGAGTGTCGCGTTCGTGTTCTGCTGTACTTGCGAAACCGCAGTCTGCTGCTGTTGTTGCTGCTGCTGTTGCTGCTGCTGCTGCTGCTGTCCGAGCGGACTGTGCATCTGCTGGACCTGCTGTTGATGCTGTGTCGAATTCGAGATGGGACTATGCTGTATCCCGGGTGAATGTTGAGGCGGACCACGTTGCGGCTGCTGCCAGTAATCCGACATCTTAAATACGTGTTGGCGTAACGCGTGGAGGTTCGCGGCTGCCGCGGTGACAGCCGAGGCTTGGATCTCCATGGGTTCGGAATCGTTTTCAAGGTCGGGTTCTGGCGAACTACAAGGATCCTCGTCCTCCTCCTCGTCCTCCCGCTCGGTGATGTCCTCGTCTTCCTCGTCGTGAATTCTTGTGGACCGGTCCGGCTCGGGTCCGGGCGGTCCTCCGCCAGCAACAACAGCAACACCACCGGCGCTTCCGCCGCCGCCGCCACCTCCACCGCCACCTCCGCCGCCGCCGCCACCTCCTCCACCGCCGCCTCCTCCTCCACCTCCTATCCCACCCCCCGAATCGCCAGAGTGGAGATGATTCCCCGGGTGATGCTGATGATGATGCTGCTGTGGCAAGTGATGGTGAGGACGCGACTCTGGATTTTGGTTGTGCTGCTGCTGCGGATGCTGCGGCTGCTGCTGTTGTGGCTGCTGTTGTTGCTGCTGCGGCGGTTGCTGTTGCTGATGGTGATGCTGCGGCTGCTGGTGGTCTAGCTGGCCGAAGTCTGGTTGGGCTTGCGTCTGGGCACGCAGGTCCAGGGCCGCCGTCGCGTCCGAAATTTTGAGGCCTTCGCGAGAAGCCCGGGCTACCCCCTTCCGGCGCAGCTTGCCCGCTTTTTCGCACCCCTTCCGGTAAGCAGCTCGACGGCCGGCACACCTCTGCGCTCGCCGCCGTTCCTTCCTACCTTTCTCCTCGCTCGGCCGCTGTTTTCAGCCTCGGGATCGTCGTAACGATAACGATCCTTGCGCCGTGCCGAGCTTCGACGTGGGCGGCGGGCAACGTCAGTTACTCGCCACCTGCTGCGACTTCCCAGCCCTGCTACCTACCGCCTGGCTCATGAAACTTCCTCTTATGATTCCTCCACTCCCTCTTCCGGGTCCTCTCCCAGATCTTTTCTTCTCTATCGCGCCTTCCCTAAGTCGTTGCTGTCGCTGTTGGTTGCGATGCCTCTCGCGAGAACACCGCCGATCGGTGATTGTACGTCCGTAATGCGTCCTTTATCGTAATGTCTTCTTACGTACGCAGGTGGCTGTTATATCGCGTACGTATGCGTTCGTTCGCGTTTCGCAGTTTAGTTGATGGTCCTCTTCTTTCTTCTTGTTATTTTTCTCCCCCTCCTTTGTGCGTCATATGACTGTGTGTATGTGTAATAAATGTATGTGTTGGTGAACTTTATATTGTGTGCTTTGCGTGAGTTGTTGCGCGCGCGAGCGAACGTTCTCCAGCAAATAGGAGAACGGTCTATTTTCCTTCGTCTATCTAACTTAAATTCTAGCGTACACTTAAGTTCAGGTTAAAATTCAGGATTGCCCAGCCCGGACGGTGTAAACGAGAAGGATAGTCCACGCGGACGCGAATCGTTTATCGGTCGGAAAGGCTTCCACTCCTCTTCGGGGTGAGAAATCACACTCGCGGATGATTACTGCTCGTCCCGTTTTGCCCTGAGTATTTTAGCCCCGTTATGTTGGATGTGCGTGCGTGTGTGTATGTATGTGCGTGCGTGTGTGTGCGTGTGCTCGAACGCGCTCGAACAGGCTCGAAAAGTTGGTGTCTGCTGTCGCGCGCGTCGGCTTGAATCGGTGAGTCCGTGTGAATTCTTTTAAGCGGGACGAGAGCGTTTCTCTCCGAGATTTCCGTCACTCCGTTTCTGCTTCTGCCTACTTCCTCCGATCGTCTTCTTCTTTTAAGCTGCCGTGTCGCGTCCGTCGATGACTCCTCCTCGAAATGCGACTCTAGCGTTTTAACTCTTTAAAAGGAATTCTATTCGATTATCGATCACCGCTCGTCGTTACCGATATCGTCGATGGTAGTTGTGGTTGCTTCTTATTATCGTTTAGGTTTAATTAATATTGCACTTAGGTACACTCGTTTTTTGAACACACTGAAATATATATGTATGAGCGCGGGGTTTTCTGTCGAGCTTTTTTTCCGATTCTTGCTTTTTCTCTTTCTCTCTCTCTCTCTCTCTTTCTTTCTCTTTCGCTCTATTTCTTTCGATCTTTGTCTCTCTGCGCTTCCGTAGCTCTATTCGCCCTTTCTATTCGATCTTTCTGTCCTCTATCTCCTTCCTCGCTATCTTCGGATACGCACGATCAACTCGCTAATCACTTTCTTCTTTGCAACCCCGCTTCTACTCGTTCGGCTCTCGGTCTTACGCTCTTCTGCTCCTCTGCTTCTGCTTTGCTCGTCTTATTCTGCTTCTTCCGCTTTGTCCAGTCTTCCTCTCCTGCGCGGGAATCTCTCGCTGCAACGCGTCTCCCGCTCGAAGCTGCAATCCAGAAAAAGAAAATACAATTTTTGCGTTGTCCGACGTCACGCACGACGAACATTCAACACTATAATATTTTCAATGTCATAGGCAACCGTTTTACACGTCTTTGCTCGTGATCGGTAGAGTGTATTTAAACGTCAATCAGACGTACGTACATTTTTAAAAGTATTTGATCGAAGGTTCTCACAATTTACTGTGACTTTTGATAATATTAATTATAAGATCTGATTATAAATCCAATAATATTAAGACGTAAAATATCTTGACTAATTCCCGGTACGTGAGCGTAATATTATTTAAAACATTGATTTTTGCTAGATGACACTGCCTAAAATCAGCTGTCGTAACACGAAAATATCGAGTGCCGAGTAATGCGACGTGAATCGAGTTAGAAGAATCCTAATAAAATTTTGCAATATCAGAAAGATATCAGCCGCGAGATTTTATCATCTTATAGCGAGGTAACGTTAAATGCGATTTTCTTTCGGCTGACGTTTATGAAGGGTTTACACTTTCGGCCGCGACACAAACAATAATTTCAACCAGCACTGTCAGAAGCACGCACTAATTACGCGGCATAGTAAATTTCGTCCATTTGACACATCCAGTTTTCATGTCGATAATTTAACGTTACACAAATTCATGCCCTCCTTTTAGTTACACCGAGTGTCGTTGACGCGGAATTTCCAATTAGTTTTGTATTTTAGAAAAATCAATTGGTTCACAAGTGCGAAAGAAAAAAGCGTGAACGTCTTTTGCCGTCGCGTGATGCTCAGCACTGATAACTGCGGAAAAGATACGTAATATAAAAATTCAGGATCGGTACGGAGAACTAAAAAGATTTATAACTGAAAGAGAGTAACATGTCGATAAATCAAATATTTATTCAAATAAAAGTAATGTCAATATAACAACGAGCAATAAATCAGAGTACAGTGAATAGGATAAAAATAAAATGTTCCGGAACACTGAATATTCTCGGGAATTGGGAAAAAAGTTGTGATTTACATTAACATCACTACGAATAACGTGATGTAACATTATGACACTGTCGCTCACACATAGAATTGCGTTCGCGATCTTTTTTTTTTTTTAGTTTTCTTCTTCGTTAAATTGAGAATTTATATTTTTGCCGTTATTTCCCGAATTATATTGTTTCTTATCCGATTAATTTTGAATATGCAGTCAGACTTTTTCGTAAAGGTTGTTTGTCACTAAGCGATGAATAGGGTCGACGCGTTGACGATGATGTCAATGAAATGCCAAATAATTTGTTGCACCGTGTGCCAAGTTTACGCGACGTGACGAGCATTGTCGGCTGCTCGCTGAATTAACGGCCCGAAATGATCACGCGCGCGGATATTCGCATAATTGCTAACTCGTTTACTTGCGACATGACGATTCGTTACGTTTATTGTTCGCCGTGTAATTCCGCGACCGCAAGCATCAAGTTAATGATTTGTGTGACCGATTTCAACGAGGTTTCGAGATAGCGGTGATTGAGCTTCCTTTCCCTAGTCCGCCTTCTCATCATTCGTTTCCTCACAATCTTACCGAAGCACATCGTATCACACCGGAAATCGAGAGGGGATCGGAGCGTGTGCGATCGCGACGAAACACTGTCGAGACGGCGACGATGACGTACCGGGCATGTCAGGATTCGGAACAGGGAATAGGAGGGGGTGGGTCAGTATGGTGGTCTCGGACCGAAAGTGGGGAAAATTGACTAAAATCATACGAAAGTAGAAAAAGAAGAAAACAAAAGCGTTGACGATTGGGTTCTATATTAATAATGAAGGCCTAGATGCACGATGTCGCAAAGTATCGTTACGTTCACATAACTCGCGACACAAGATTGGTTGAACAGAATATTCCGAGAGAAAGAATCCGAAGTATCTCTTACTGGAGAGATTCAAGTGCGAATGATAGACGGGTAGATGCGGCGGCTGGTGATAGTCGGTAGTACGCGTAATATACGTTGCACTTCGGTCCGGCTGCTCGCGACCTTCGTGCACGGTATCGGCCAAGACACTGTTCTTCCTCTTCGAAGGACGACGACGGTAACGACAACGACGACGAAGACGACGATGACTACGACGACGTACGACGGGGGGAAAAAGCTCTCTCCTCTTCCGCGTTCGAGTCCTTGACGGAGGAGGAACCGAAACTGACTCGGGTCTGCGGCTCGCGAGAAACGCTAAGTCCTTCTCCGTCGGGGGTCGGTGGTGGCGCGCTTCTCAGACCGCGTGCGTCTGACTAAAAGCCACCCCCTCGTGCCTTAAAGAACGCGTGTTCGGGTAGGGGCGTTGTCTTAGGTGGTGCGCGGCCGCGAAATTTCTGGCCACCTCGGGGCGCCTTCGTCGTACGCCGTTTCTTACTGTGGCGATTTCGTACGCGGGTCCGACGGGCCCGGGCGCGGGCCCAGGTTACCGTGGACCGACTCGTGACCCCGGCCGCGTCCACCCACGACGAAAATCTACCTCCGGGAGGACGAAAAACTGAGGCCGTCGTAGGACAGGAGTTTTCAAGCTACCCCTCTTTTCCTTTGCCCCCACCAGACACGACGCCGAGGCGCGCGCTCTATCTCCCCCTTTTCCTCAAACTCTCCTCACTCTTCACCCCGCGCCCAGGTGGGTGGGGGATTCTCCGCCGCCGACTCCGCCGACGCCTCGTACGGGGGTAAGCGTCGTAAGGGATGAGAGAAAGAGAGTGGGGTGGCTCTCCGTCTCCGTTTCGCCCGGCCAAGAAAACCTTCCTGGAAGGAGAGTAGGAGAAAGTCGTAAGAACCGATTATCTGTCTCTGTCTATTTTGATCGCTATCTTATACTCCGCGGTTACGTTCCGGCGTAGGTAAGTACGCGAAGCCAAGACAACCGGGTTCTTGGACTGTATACTCTTTTACTTTGTCCTTGAAAACTTTTCACCTGACCGTCGCGGATCATCGCTGTCACGTAAACTCACTTGGATTTTACACAATTCTCCCTCGCAAATTAACGAATTCTCATTTAACGGCGAGTATATAAGCCTCACGCGTCACATGCGAACACTATGAATCGGGATATTCGACTGACCGAAAAATTGTAGGGGGCTTCTGTATAAGAGGGTGTAACAGTCTGAGGTACGAATAAAAAAGAAGGGGGACCATCGTATAAAAATGGTCTCCTCCCTCATGTTCCGTATGGCAACGCAAGCGTGACTAATCGCGGGGGAGTGGGGCAGGCTTTCTTTTTTATCCCTCTTTACGAATCATTCTATGCTCAAGTAAATTGTTCTTGATCGTATTCTCGATATTAATAACGCGAAGTTTGTTCGCAGCTCGATAGCGATCAGTTGATTAAGTGTCGCGAATTCATCGATCGAATCGGAAAAGCGGATTCGAATAACATCAAATTACTTCGATCATCTGTCATCCAACACCCTTCCTACTTTCTCCCCCTCTCTCATTTTGAAAGTCAAATCGCGATTTAAACATGGATCATCGACCTTGCGGAGGACGTCGACTTTCTAGTGGATGCGCTGATGCTCATTTCGCGGCGAAGGGTGGTCGATGGTCATCCTGCTCGTCTTACGCACCCTCCTCGCCGAAGTAGACAACCAAGCTATCCCTTCCTTCCCTTCTTCTCCCTCTCTCCCTCCCTCCCTCTCTCTCTCTCTCTCTCTCTCTCTCTCTCTCTCTCTCTCACGTTCTCATCTAACATAGCTGCCCCACCATCACATTAAGCTCCTATTTCTCCCTTCCTTGCTAACGTCTTTCCCCTCTCTGCTTGCGCCTTCATCTACCTCTCTCTTGCTACCGATTTTCGTAGCTCAACCTCGCTCACGCCACCCGACACCCTTTTCTGCATCCTTTCTTTCCCTTCTTTTTCTCTCTTTCTCGGCCGCCTCGACTCCCCACCAACCGGGCAACCCCCACGCGTCGCATTTTTACGCTGGCCTCGTCCTTTTTTCCACGTGGTATACACGTGGAGGTATGAGTCTGGAAGGTGGGGAGGCGCGACCCCTTTTTTTTCTTTACCCTGCCTCTGGCATTCACGCGAGAGAGCCCTGCTGGTCGTCCGAGACGACGCAATAACGCGTCCACCCTTTCGTCCTGTTGTCTCTCTTTCCTCCCTCGGTTGGAAGAGCAGTGGCGACAAGAAAGGAGCAAAGAAAAGAACGTCGCGGAACGTAGCATCGCGTCGCGTTGCGTCGCGTTTCGTCGCATCCCTCCACTCATACCCACATCGTGTCCACCCTATCCGTATTTCTTCCAACGCGCGTGCGACGAGGGTGGACCGTCACGCGAAAAAAGTTAGCCAATGGGTTAGCCGCCCCACGATGGTGGAAAAATCGAGTGACCTTCGTCGCACGTGCAACGCCACGCGCGCGGCGCATTTCTTTGTTGGCGTGATGGACTATCGAAAAATGCTCTCTTGCTTCTTAAATAGATATTCTACGACAACGATATCTGATGCAAAATTAATTGTATATGTATATTTTGCTCATATATATATATATACCAAAGCGCAGTTAAAAAGAGGCAGGCAATTAACGCAACTCGTTAATTTAGTTTAATTTTACTTTATGTCTTAAGCTATGTCTTTCAGTTGAGAATCTTTTCAAATACAATTTTATAAGTCATAAAAACAGAAATAAAGTAATTCTTTTCAGTTCTTCAGAACATTGTAACGAAAAAAAGATTTATTAGATAAAACATAATTTATCTCGATACAATTTCGTAATAAATAGAGAGATTACTTATAGACATTTGCGAATTGTGCGAATTTTGCGAAACTCAAACGCAAAAATATTCATTTATCGGACGCTGAACCGGGGCGGAAAGTAGGAACAGGACGAAAGTAACGCACTTCCGACACGAGGGTCTCCGACACGAACTCGGGCGCGATCGCGATCGAACTTCCGTTCGCGGCAGGCTGCCGTGGTAAGAATTTCGGCTTGGTTAGAGAATCGCGGGTTCGCGGGGAGAGGAGGGACTCGTTCGTACGTCCGCTACGCGCGAGTGTGCTCCTCCGGAGCTCCGAAAATAAGTACGTAGAACGCATTGGGCAATCGAGACTCACTTTAAATTACAAATGAAGCGGCCGGCATACGTGAGGATAAAAACAGGTGAGAATCGAGCCTCCGCGCTCGGTTATGGGGGTGGGCGGATTGTCAGGTACACATACGCGCACACTTAGATGTGTGGGTGTATGCCGTTACGAGTTACTGTACTGTACGTGAGTTACGTACGTGCGTGCGTACGTAACGTATGTACGAACATACGTGCGTCATGTACGTGGCGTTTTAGATCTCAATCCCGATCCCGATTCCCCCTTGATCCCGATCGGCAGCTGGACTTCAAGAACGGACGTACAGACGGATACTTGCTGCGTACGAATTGTTGCACGTGCACTTGTAACTCTGTGACGGCCAGTTGCCCGGCTCCGCGCTCTGCGAATCGAGCCGATCGACTACCCCGATAGGACGTATACGCCTTTGCGTAGGAAGACATTTGTCTTCTCGGCCTGATTCTACCTACTTTGGATTGTCCGCCTTCTTCATCGCGAATGGCGGGGGAATGCGTAGAAATGTGTTGACGAAGGTGATCGTCAGGTAGTGGAATATTTGCGCCGCCAGATTATTTGTTACTTCATATTGCATGTCTCTTCCGAATTTTTAGGTCCACAATGGGAATGACGAGATCATTATTTCTATTTCAATTAATGATGAAATTTTATTAATCAAACTTTTAAAATGCTCTCTTGTGAATAGAAAATAAATGTAAAAATGATAGCAATGTGCCAATATATAATATTCGACGTGTTAAGAATTTTATTGAAAAACGGATAGTTATTTGACACGACCGATTAATACGACCCGATTAAATATCCGTTTTCAATTTTCATATTCCTTTAACGCGTCTGTCACGTAAAAAGATTTCCAGCACAATAATTTGTTCGGACGGTCTTTTCGCATTCGTTTGCTGCTCGTGTGAAGTAGCCCCGTCTCAACCCCTGATCGGAATAACCACCCCGTGGCGAGGTGACGTCTGGCGGCGGAATAAGGAACGAGGAAACGAACGAGTGGAGAAAAGGGTGAATCGTCCTAAGGTTTTTGTCCGTGCTAACTCTGGTAGAATATCGATTACAGTGAAGCGACAATGGTAAATGCGAGCAGATGTGCGATCACATAATACACTCACTTGTACAAAGAATCGAATGATGTATTATCGAAATAAAAACTTAAATAGTTAATTTTGCGAAGGATATCTAAAAATAAACTATATAAAAAATAAAAAAAGTTTGTAGAGCTTTTAAATATTTTTTAAGATTTTTATATTCTTTGAAAAAAAAATCGCTTAAAATTTGTACGAAATAAATAATGAGATATCACCGAGCAATAAACCGGTGTAGTTCCAGAGAGAGTTTAAATTCAAAATTTGTAAAGTGCAAGGAACATCTCTGTTGTTGCGTGACAACGGAAGTGTGAGATATACGAATTAAGAATTACGATCCGATTCACGCTTAAGACGAAAACACAGAGTTTTGCTTGACGCACAATACATAAGAAAATGAAACAATCATCCTTCATTTTTTTTCTTTTCATGAAATAAAATACTTTGATTGATTTTTTTATTTCTTATGCGTTAAGACTTATGCAAGAATCTGTTTTTCCACCTTTACATAATTTAAGAATCATTTCATTCTTATTATTCCAATGTACAATAAGGACAAATGATGTTCACGAGCGTTGTGAGCGTGAATCGGACGGCGCGGCCAAGATATATCCTCGTAGTTGCAGCGTCGAACAATTGAACTCACCGAGTTCCGTTACATCGGTTATATCAATCCACGACCACCTTCATGCGCGTTATCATATTACCGTGGCGGACACGCCGTGATACGCGGGGCACACTACTTTATTCGTCGGGAAATGAGATTAGGATCGTCGCGACAGTCGCGATTCTCGTCGAATCGTCGAATCGGAGGAACGTGCAGCACGCGAGCCATCGAAACTGACGGCCCGGATTAAGAATTCTAACGGTAGGAGTAGCCGGTCGGCTGTAGGATGAAATGAGCGACGCGTCCGGCGCATTACGCAATGAAAGAAACAAATGAAGCTTAATAGAAAAACTGCCCGCGCTAGAAAAACCCATTCCGTCGTGCACTTAGTACAGCTGCGTCAGAAAGTGAATCGGTCATTCTTTCTCCCCTCATCGTCGACGAGACGACGTGTTTCTCGACGAATGAACGCTTCGCTTCGTGACGAGCTCAACATTTAACGTCCTAATCTAACGTCTCGTAAAATTTCGTACTACTTTAAATATTATTTATTTAACGTACAGTTTTAATAAAATTTGTTGCCTCGTGGAAAGTCACGCGGATTATTCAGATATCGACGTTTCTCCAATTTGCGGTATGTCAAAAACGAAGGTGAAGTCGTCAATGGTACCTAAACCCATCGCGCGGAAAGTCAGTGATCCGGAAAACTGGACGGCAACAGCGAGACAACTCGTGAATTTTTTAGATCCATTTGGACGGTTGGCTAATTAACAGTAATCGAGCAAACGTGTAGAATCGGCTCGCCGCTGACCGGTGTACTTTGTTCCGGTTCTAAATTTGATTTACATTAAATATGAGAGAACGCTCGTCGGGACGAGCGGTGCGTGCATGCGCGAGTCTACATCGTCGCATTAAATATAACCAAACGCGGCAAACGCGCGTAATGAATCAAATTATTTCGGACCGCGTCGTGGTTGGGGGAATAATTTACCCCGCGCGAAAAGGACAAAAGCGCTTAAAAAGGACGAATTGTAGATTTGGTCGAGTCCGCGTGTATACGCGACGCAACGCGATGTATGCTTTGCTGTTTAGACAACCGATCCGTCGATAATCGATATCCGCTGATTCTGGATAATTCAGGATGTCAAATGCGCGTCGTTAGATCAAAGGCCTTGCGTATGTGCGTGCGGCGTGCGTACACGAGCATCCTCGAAACGGCATGGACACGGAGCCCGCGAAACGCGTCGCATCTATTTTTCCCGACTGTACCACCACTGTCGTCTGCGGCTGTGTCAATAGGAGCCAATCTAAGTACATATGCACACACATACGTAATGCAGCTCGCCGCACACTGCGACTCGTGATGCAATCGTGTGCCTCGTGCCTCGCGCAGTTTCGACATTCTCTTTGTCCCGCGCTATGCGCAAAGTGTGGTAACGAATTCCATGATCAGACGTGATCGATCGATTTGGGTCTGAAATTTTAATCACCGGTGTCTTGCGATCTCGGCTCCGATTCCTAAACATCCAACGAGATTGCGATTTAGTGATCGATTCGCGCGAGTATCATCGATGTATCTGTCGTTCTCGTATTTTCTGAGACTTTATGCGAACCATGAGAGATAAGATAAGCGGATCCAGGATCAAGGTGACGAAGATAGCATCGTGACTTTGGATGGCATAGCGACCGTCGAACCGGAAAAAAACTGACGCGCCTTGTGTGTTATCGGAAAAATATATTGCGTACCATTCTTACGAATAAATGTAAAATTTCAACGCTTTAAAGTGGAAAACGTAACTTGTTAGAAATATCCGTATTTCTCGTGAAAGTATCTACGAGGAAGTTGTAATCATATTAAATTTAATTTTTAAAAGCGCTGATTGTCAAATTGCGACTATATACGCGACGACGTGAAATGTCTTCAGAAGAACGAGTAGTCTTTAAATATTTGCAAATCCTTTTTAATCGTTTAAATTGACGGCGAAGAAAGAACGAAATAATTCATTAGGCGTTGTACGCGGATATAAAGATGACGATGAAAATACGAAGACGAAGCATAGCGCGGTTAGGAATTTTGCAACATCGATGATACAATTAATTTCCTTTTTAATGATTTAGAACGAACGAATAATTCAGGATTATAAACATAGCGAACAAATCTCGTTTATTTTGCAGCAAAGCCCGTCGCGGGCAATTCCGGGCAATGATGAGAGTCATGAAAGATGGCAGACGCCGGTCGATGATCGCGAATATTTTTGCCTGCGCAGTCAGTACTTTCTACCTCGTATATTTGCCGTAAAGTACGAAGGGGATGGGCAGGGGGAGGGCGAAATATATACATAGGAAGATCGTTAATCAAAGCGACTGTGAGCTCTGGTCCGGGATACCCGGCCGGTGGAGCGAACGGCGAGTTTTGCCATTTTTGGGGGGAAAATTTTCCGCGGAAATCATTGACGTCGCCCGGGTCATCGACGAGCTCTACCCGGCGGACCGAACAGCTACACGACACGCATACGAAGGTACATATCTGTATGTATGTATGTGTGTCTGTGTGTACCAGAATACACAACGTGGGAGGCCTGTGTCTCGTATATCGGGGTGGTAGTTCCCGCAGAGAACGGCGTGCGACGGCCTCCCATTGGCCTCCCATTGGCCGGTCCGGGGGTGGCTCGCTGCAGTCATCGATTCAGGCAGTCATTGGCTGACTCGGCCCCGGCCGCCATTTTGAATGACTCCGGGATCAATACGCGGGGTGCGGAAAAAAAAGTGCATGCAGGCCCACCGCTGCCCCCGGTTCCCTCGGCCGTATCTCACAACCGTTCTATCTCCGTTCGCACGCTACCACCGCTCTCCCTCGCTCTCTCTATCTATCAACCGGTTCATGCAACCACCGACACCGTTGCACCACCTCCTCTTTCCACCCAGGGGCACCCTAACGCCTTTCCGCCGCCGACTACTCCCCTCCCCTCCCCCCTTCCCATTCCTCGTTACCGCTCTTCCTCCGATGGCATCCCCGGCGCAACAACGCCAACCATCGACGACCCAGTCGAAGGGGGTGATAGGACCGTTTATATGTGTACGCGTGGAGGAACGCATGCATGTACACATACACATACGCGAGCTCGAAAATCATCGAAAAAATACTCGGCGAAAGCGGGGTTGCCGTAGCGCCGCCGCTACCGCCGCCCCCGGCCGTCGCCGCCGCGTTCCACCGTCATTTTCTTCTCCCCCCAGGATTTGTGTCGAGAGTATATGCAATTCTCTCTCGTTCTCTCGCGTGTGCGTTGCTACGTTGCATGCTACGTTTTCAACACAGGCCAACTCGTCGGGAAATAGGAAATTTGAAATCGAAGCTCCACCGCCGCTTGCCGAGCCCACCCTCGTCCCTCTTTCTCCCGCATCACCCTTGATCATCGGTGGAGCTCCCGGGCCTGGCACCAGACCCGGGGGTGCGTCATCGAACTCGGGAAATAGAATGATTCCGCGTACCGCGCGCTCTTTGTTTCGCAGGTCTCGCCCCTTTTTTGATATTTTTTTCCCATTTTTTTTTTTTTTTTTTTTTCTTCAAATTCGGAAAACCCTTCCTCCCTCTTGGGTATATTTAAACTGACAAAAGAAACTTTTCATGGAAAAAAAATTTTTAACTT
>Ga0157364_1002548_pt1 | contig 17048 bp, 12 predicted proteins | sample AttsexASBM2_FD_111476 | JGI IMG/M metagenome (GOLD analysis project Ga0157364, IMG submission 111476) | Fungus gardens microbial communities from leaf cutter ant in Ribeirão Preto, State of São Paulo, Brazil - Atta sexdens ASBM2 | ecosystem: Host-associated > Fungi > Mycelium > Unclassified ... | reverse complement strand
ATATATTAAATTAATACTTGGATTAAAAATTCAACACAAAGTTTTGATAAAGACGGACCAGGAACATAAATACAAAATATTTTTTACTATATATCGTCTTTTCATATTATTATCTCTTACCGCAGCAAACGGAATTTAATACACTGTAATAAACGAGCTCTTTAACCGAAGTGTTACGTTTGAATGTCGAATATCACTTTGGATAGATTTATTATTTTATGCAAAATATATGTGTTTATCAGGCAACTGTACGCAGTAACCACACAGTCAAATCAACGATTATGTGTTGCGAACTAGCACACAACTCGCAGCTAGCGCAGCGCCAAATTTCCATTAAACAAGTTAACGTGGCAGGTAGCGAAGGTGTCACGCGAACGCGTAAACACGATGTTAATATCTCAGTTTAAAGTGTAATACTGTGACTCTATTACGGTGCGAATAGGCGAGAGCGCTCGGTGCGTTTGTAACGCCTGTGTAAACCGGTCGGTACCGTTTCTCCGTAATTCATACGTATTTGCGGCGGCCGACGATAAAGGAGACTACTTCGCGTTTTACAGCATTTCGTCAGCTTTTATTAAAAGACGAACTCGCTTAAAAGTCCAACATTATAACTGAAATAGAAATTGTATCAAGTATATACTGTTCCTTCGACTAAATATATTTGGCCGAACATATACCTTTTGATCCAAAATTTCTTTTATTTCTACAACATTTGTTAAAATTCAACATTTGTTAAAATTTCAGAGATATTCTCAAGTATTTGTGTGTCAACTATCTTATTCCTATTAATGATGATTTTATATTTTTCTGTGAAAAAATAATATTCATTACACAATTATCTTTGAGAATAGAAATTACTTTCAAGATACCAATTAATTAATTCTAATTAAATCTACTTAATTATTTTGTAAATAATTGCATAATGTCTGTTTTATCTAAAAAAAAAGCAAGCAAATAACAAAGATATTGAAAAATAAAAATATCAATTTATATGTACACTTTCGTAAGATTACAGCAAATGAATATAGTTTTGACGTCAATATTTTATTTCTTGTTTCACATTTACAAATACAATGCTATAAAAAAGCATTTCGCTTTATAGTTAATATTCAATATCCTGAAAGGAGAATTTTTTTCATATAATAGAGTCTCTTTCATATAGTACAGCATTCGACAAAAATGTAAAAGTCTAAAGTTTAACAAAGTAAAGTGAAGACGTAATGGAAAGTCCAATAAAAAGTTTATAGTGGAAACGCGTTTCTCTTGGACGCTCTTTAGTCAAAGCATAAATTTAAGTTAATGAAGTACAACGATTATAAGTTAGTCGTAGACATTGCCCTCTCTCTCTCTCTCTCTCTCTCTCTCTCTCTCTCTCTCCCTCCCCTCCTCTCTCTCTCTCTCCCTCCTCTCTCTCTCTCTCTTTCCCTCGCCTCTCTCTATCTCTCTCTCTCTCTTCTCTCCAATTTCATCAAAAATTGAGGTAACAAAGTTGGCATCTCAATTAAGTACTTAACAGATACAGACAAGAACAGTCGATGCGATACTATTTTCATGATATTGTCCCGTATTATTATTTATACGTATAAAATATCTCCTAAAATTTACATTCTAAAAATATAATTTTGTACAAATATAATCAAATAAATAAGGGAATATTTAGGAGTATTATTTTTTGCTTTCTATTCTTAATTGTAAAAAAAAGTGAAGGTCTGCATATTACTGTCAAAGACCTTTTCGCTTCGGACATAATTTTAAATTTATATAAAAAATGAATTAATTATGAGGAAACCTCTTTGCCAAGTCTGTAGAGGCAAATCTTTCGCGTGGACGGTTAACAGAGTGCAACGTAAAGAGCAAGTTAGCGCATTGAACGTGCAGTCTTGCTGGATTTAACATGCCGCTAACACTTGCCATGACAGTTCCGCACGGGGAATGGACCTAAAATCGATCGGCCGATTCGATCAATCGATCGAAAACGAGCGAATGACACGTCGTACACGATGGCCAGGCTTGTACCTACCTATCGGCTGCGTGTAAACGCGCCGGTGTAAACGCGTCGATAAACACGTAAGTCCACATCGTTACGCGCGACCACGGCCTTCGACAAGCTATGTCCCTCACGTCTGGCAAACTCTCTGCCCCCGATTTTACGAAGACCTATGTTGCGTCATGCATCGAGTGCGTGGATTAGCATAGTCATGCACGCGCAGGCATACGTCGGTTTGCATATTCGTCGGTTCTAACCGATCCGCATTCAGGTGATTTGTGATCGAAAAACCGGTAATGCCCGGTACTATTTGATAAGATTCATGCCCATGCATATCCGTGTATGGTAACATCGTTTTAAGATTCGTTAAAACAATTCGTTAATACTATCTTCACAATAGTATTTTAAACCGCGATAAAAATAATCGAATGTTGCATGCCTCACGATACGTATTTCGCGAAGTAATATCTCGGCGTTCACATTAGCTTGTTGGCTCTTATAGTTTTTCATTTGACGTATGCGTTACTTATCTTCAGTCATTACGCGAATCATGACCGTGTAATAAGGCAATTGCGATGGATATAGTGATAAAAGTTTATTAGGAATTATCGCACGGAATAATATACTGCTAGATTTACGAGCCCATTCATAACCGTAGCCATATGACGCTGTTTCAACAGCTGCCGCGATGAATGTTATAACTGAGAGGTAATTGCAATACAAACTCATAAAATTCGTCATACTAGTAATTTATCCTATACTTATGTATTAGATTTCGCACTCATTACGGATATGTGCAGCGATTTGTATGGTGGAAAGATTCTAAATTAAATATGTATTGTTAAAAAGATGCCGTATCAAATCATACGAGAGTTTTCGTTCGATAATAAAATAGAGAGATATATATATAGATCGACAAAGATTGATCTCAGCCTTCCGCTTAAATATTAACGCCATAAAGAACGTATCTCATTTTGCGCTCGCTTCCGGCGCACTTTTCTCGAAGCGCTATCATTTCGCAGTCGTAAACATGACGCCTCGCAACTATTCGCCGTGCAGTTTCTCCTCCCTTTACCTTACTTTAAATTAACCGTATTCCTACAGTTTTTCATAACCCGCGTAACGTCCAATAAAAATATTTAAGACTGAGCGGAGTACAAGGTGCTGATACAGCCCGCATGACGTAGCACGTTAACGTCTAATTGGCTGTTCACCAGACGCGAAAAAATCATGATCATCCCGTTGCACATCGGCCGAAAGTAATGAGAGGATAAGTGGCTAGGCCGGTATCTCGGTCACGTACCGGTAGATTTCGAGGCCACGTACCAAGCGAAACGAGCTGCGAACTCGGGTCAGATGCGGGGTCGAAGTGTCCGGAATTTCCTGGCGGAATGAACAGCCACCCACCGTCGTCCGATCTCGACCGCTTTCGCGAGCACTTCACCGTTCGACAGTGCGGATATCAGTGAATCACTTTCCTGTGCATCAACTCGACAACTAGCATGAGTCGATCGCCTCAGTATTTCGGTGTTGAAGTAGAGTTGCACTTAAAATCATTCCGAAGATGATAGATCTATTACAGACATTCTATTCGAAATGCGTACTTCGTCGAACGGCATACATTTAATTTTATGTATTTAATAGAGAAAAAAATATTTTTTTATAATATATTATGGTATCTCATTTATATTTTATATAATAAAGTTAAGAATCAATCATGTAAATTTAAAACTTAATGATTACATTCGTCAAAGTATTGTTCAATCGATTGTAGACTCAAAGTTATGAAATATTTATTATTTAAGATATTAGATATTTTTATATATTTTATAAAAATATGCGGCGATACTGTATAATGGCTCGAAAGAAAATAACAACAGACAAAAATAGATTTTAAAAATTGGTTTTATTTAAAATACAGTATTTGATTACAAAATTTTAAAAAAAATATTACAATGTATTATATATACGTACACATAATTATATAACTTCTTTCGTATATAAGCTGTTCAAGTACTAAAAATTTACACTGTTAGATATCAAAACAGTAATGGTATAATTCAATCCTTTGAATTAATTAACATTGTGTTATTTTTAACTTCCATGTGTCAAAATCAATTCATTTGATTAATTTCGAAGTAAACATCATTCATATTAATATATGCAATTAGTCATAATAAAGTAAATTTGAGTCAAATTTGATACATTTTCTTGAGTTAAATTGTTTTATTCCATTGTTTGGTCAAATTAATTAAAATATAAGTACTGGATAAGAGCATGACGATTTATATAAATGATTAAAAAATAACTCAAATTGGATATAATTTAATGTTATGAATTTAACAATGTATATTATACAACATAAATTATAGATTAATAGTAGAGCTACAATCGATTGGTAGAACAATTATTTTGATATAAAAACCTCGAAAAAAAGATCATTAGTAATCAACACGCTTAGAGAATCACATATGCAAATAAAATGCCATACTATTGTTTAACTTTGCATAATTTTAAATATATGCAGCCAAATAAAATGTTGAATTTTACACAAATAACACGTTCATGTATATGTGCATGCGTGCGTGCGCGTATATCGTGTGATAATATGTTCATATTAAAAAAAAAGAGGATGTATAATTAAATGTTAAAATGTATGTTAAAAATGTTTTAAAATTAAGAATAAAAATGAGTTATATGTAATGTAATACTGTATATTTTGGCACATTGCATCATGTGACGGCGAGCTACTGAACAAAAAAGTCTATAAGTAATCATTAGAATTTGCCATCCAATAGAAGACATTAAGAAGGGTAACCCTGGCCATATTATCACGTTCTCTAACTTTTTCTACTTGTCATCGATATATTTAAATTGATATTTCGTTTGACATTTGTTAAAGTTTTTAGTTAAATTACACGAAATAATATGGATTAATATTATAATTAACCGATCGTATATTGCTCGATCTAGCATGAATTGCATAATGTGGCTTTAGTAATTGATGGCTGAGTGCTGTTGTGCAGCAAACAGATTTCCGATCCACCTCGCTCTCGTGGCATTTGCAAAATTGAACATGCGCGCAGATCGGAAACTACAGCGGTTTCTTCGTGTTGTCGATACGCGGTATACATTCACACTTGTTTGTGAAATCGATGATTCGGCACTCACCGAATTGCCACTTACGTTTTCGCTTAGGAAACAACATAGAGTGTTCTAATTTCATTATACTAATTTGCTCTGCCGACATTACTCACGTAGCATTTAGGTAGGTGTAGGAATGAAACGTGTTTCCCTCACGAACGCGAAAAACGAAGGAGCGCTTATTATAATTCAGCGTCAAATCAGAAAAAAATGTGTCGGTAGCTACATACATATGTTCCATCTCTCACAATTCTGCAACGCATTTCGACAAGCTCGTTCGGCTGTACTTCGATTCTCAACGTACCAAATGCGCAAATTGCTTCTCCTCACGAATTTTTTCGTTCATACTGCGAAACATATTTCGATTTCAGGACGATGAGTCAGCACCGCGGAAAACGCCGTTTCTCTTTCGTTTCGGAAAACAAGTCGAGAGCTTAATTGTATTACTCCCGCGTAATAGACGGGCTACTTTGTTTCGCTGAAAATAACAAGCTCAGAAAATTCTGAAAATCACGACCTCTTCCGCTTCCGGAAAGCAAGCGAATGTTGTTTTGGAACGGCTGCGTGGATAATGAAACATTACAGTATAATCAGATCACTCCTTTATTATACAGTTTATTAGCCTCGTAAATGTCGTTTATTACGTACTGAGGATTTATTCTGCCAATCAAAGTGGAATGTAAAACAAAGGCGGAAGTACGTTTCAAAATCTGATTAGATATATAAAATAAAGAGTTAAGGTATATATATATATATATATATATATAAGAAATACAATGATTAGATTGATAAAACTCTCAGTGAGATTTTCTTATTATTACTTTTCCAATATTTATTGTGTTCCACTGATAAGTTTGTGGTTGAGAGAGGAACTTGAAATGTTAATGTTCATATTTTCAATTGATGCAAATATGAATCTAACGCTTTTATTTTTAATGTATTTATGGGTTTTCTTCAGTGTACAGATTACATTTCAAAAATGTAGGTTGCAGCATTCTTTTCTTCAACTTTGATTAAAGATATATAGCGTGTCGACATGATAGATTGAAACATTAAACAATACATACGTAATGATGTGATAAATACTTAAATTATAAAATCGGATAAAATCGTAAGATCATTCGGTTTTTCTAATAAAATTTAAATGCAATATGTTAATTGGATTTATTTTTAATTATTTAAACACATTATTGTATCTGTACGACAATCTTTTATCTTTCATAGAATTGAATTTCTTGTGATTGGCCGATCAGAATGTGGAGCATCTTCAAGATCCATTTCTTTTGAACTCAATTTGGCAGGCAAACCATTTCTGGCACATGCATTTGGTTACGGCATCTTTTCCACACAGCACATATTTTTTTAAGTTTGTGTTGGATGTTTGTCTTTATAAAAATAAAAAAGTGTCATGTGCAAAAGCACGTTGTTCCTTCCATTTTTAAAACTGCCAAAATCGCCAATTATTATGCGTTGAAATCATCTTTCAGAATATATATGACATTTCATATGGTTGATAGTAATTAGTGATTAGAAGAGCATTCGAACATCATCTTCTGATAAAACTGAATTTATGATCACTCAGTATATTAAATTAAATATATTAAGAAAAGTAATTGAGTTTTAATTATTAGAGATATCTCATTTTTTTTAGTCTAAACAATGTAATGCGTCATAGAAGATATTATAATTATAATTAACGCTAAAAGCATGTGTTAATGTTGACTATAGAAGGTATTAATTATTCTGCATAAATAAGCGTAGGCTACAATGTGCCATTGTAAGCACTCACTTATCGGACACTCCTATTTTTTTATTTTTTATATTTTTAATTACATGGTATAATTTACGATGTTGCATTACAATACAAAAACACGGAATTACAATCTGACGAAAAGTATCCAGATGGTCACTCTCGTGAGCGATCAGGCACCACGTTCGCGCAATAATCGCCGTTCTAGGAATGAAAAAGGTTATAGCCAGGGCAATTCCTCGCGGCATTCTATTGCAGCAGGAAAATCGTCCATTTCCGCGTACACTTTCATCCGAGAACGATAGTACCTCGTATAATAGCAAAGGGGGTGGCTGGGCCGGGCAGTAGGAAAAGGCGCGAGTGAGAGAAAGCGAGGAACTGCTATAAGCAATGTTCCTAAAACGAATTGTCGTCATGATCACATTCATCTCGATATATGCTTAGCTGATACCGGCGAGCGTCGACAATACGATTTCGACATTTCGACGCCTGACGATTTAACTGACATTGTCTGAGCATCTCGCGAATGAAGGTAATAGTTTCAAAATGAGAATTAAATTCAGTATCTGCAATATCTGAAAAATACATTTTTTTCAATTAAATTAATAATTATAAAATAAATGTATCAGTGAAGGATAAAGAGAAAAAGAGAAAAAAATATCAAAGGAGATAATTTCATATTGGATATTTGGCGATCTGCCAACTTTTAATTAAGTATATTACATCTATTTTTTAATAAAATGAAAAAATTATGAAAAAATTATAGATTTTTTATATTTATATTTAAAGGTACGAAAAGTTTGGCAGTGTTTTAGAATTTGAATAAAAAATTATTTCAACAAGTAGATATATTTTTAAAAAACAATTGAGATAAAAAAGTTTTATTGAGAGAGAGAGAGAGAGAGAGAGAGAGAGAGAGAGAGAGAGGGAGAGAGAGAGGGAGAAACTGTACCTAACATTCTTAAAATGATTGTTATTAAGTCGTTTTTTTGATGATTGTATTTTTTTATTTTTTATTTGTGTAATAGATTTTAATGAATAGAAATAATGATATACTGTCTTTATCCATTTATACATGAGAAATCTAAACAAATTGATAGATTATATTCCCTACATGAAGTTAATGACAAAAAGAAATTACAATTCCACATATATATGTTTATTTATAATTAAACATTTAATCATTGTTCCGAAACAAAGGGAAAGTACCTTTAAAATAGACAATAAAATGTACGATTTATAACATTGAAATATGAATATCCTCTCAAAACTGCGTAATCACACCAATCGCTACGTAGTTACGTAGAGATAGATATTGGATAGTTGCTGATCCATCTCGTATACGTTATGTTTGTCGTTTCTAACTAAAGCCACAGGCAAAATGCATGCTGTAATACCGCGTGGGAAGGATGCTGGGAAATAGTATCGATTCTTCGCGCCGAACGCTTTCCGCAAAAATTCAGGATTTCGGAATAAATCCTACACGCGTGCGCGCGCGCATCACGCGTGATCGCGCGATAAATTGCGAGTTCGATTCTCTCTATTGAACATTCACTTACTTCAATGTTTGACTATGTAACATCAACGAATAATGAAAAATACAAGAGAATAAGAAATAAATAATATATGAAATAAAATTCAAAACAATAATTTTATATAAATAATATATCCTATTTATGTAATTTTATAAATTTTATAAATAAATAAGTATATATAATAAGTTAATATGTTATGAATTTCATATTTCAATATTTTGTATCTCATATTTTATATCAGATAAATCAAGTTGTTTCGTATATGCTTTGAGATAAAGATCAAAACAACTCATTTGCTTCATTTCTTCATGATACCCAGCTTTTAGATTGACTTCCCTTTGTATCCATTCTTTATAATATTAAAGGCACACTCTTTATTGAAAATTCTTCTTGTTCCCTATTCTCTTTATTATATCTTCTTAGCCCTTATTATGAAACATTCTCTTTGAAGTATCAGATTTTTTTTCATACAAATGTGTATTCTTTTTCATTTCGATACTTTAATAGAGCTAATTTTTTTCTTTCAACATTTTTTCAAGAAAAGATATTATACGAACGATATTATTTAAGAAAATAGATATTATACGAACATTGTGCAAATATTGTCCTACATTCTTTTAGGATTATAAAATACAGATAAAAGTGAGAACTGATCACACTAAATATCCAATTCAAAAGTATCTTTGCACCTCATACAATGATATAAATAATACAATGGTATAAAGAAATAAAAAAAATCGCCAACTGATAAATATCTTGGCTTATCTCACGATTTTCATCGATCTCGTATCGTTCAAACAAAATTGTCTTGCTGTCTCCACAGAAATCTTGCATTCATCCAGTTTGGCGGAATTGAGAGAAAAACAGAAAGAGCACGTGACAATAAGAAGAGGAAGATCTACAGAAAAATATTCCAGGGTTTTTCTTTCCGCGTAGACTGACTTGCATTTCTCATTGTTACCTTTTTCTTTTTCTTCTTTTTTTCTTTTTCTCCCTGCATATCTATTGGTGTCACGACGCAGAGAAATGGAAATAAGACGATGTAACGATGCGTTTGTATTGAACGGTTACCTCTTTATCATACGCAGGGAACAGGATCTTGTTATCATTGTTCTCTTTCTTATATCTCTATAAGATCTCTACTTGACGATCGTTTATAATAAGTAGCTGCTTTTCGTTTTTGCACATTTTTTGCATGCTTTCTTTCTCCAGCATGAAAACTATTGGTGATATCAGAATATTCTCCGAAGATTCCACTATATTACAGCTTAATCATTTACTTAGCTTGAAGAATACTTTGAATGTAATACACGCATCTCACAGCTTTTACACCAACGTGTAAGGATATGTCTCTTGTCACGCGCATCTTCCTTTCCCTTTGAGATGCCAAATGAAACTTCGCAATTGAGGCAAAGCGTAATTTTTGCATTTCGTGAAATTCTTGTTTTAACGTTGTGATGTGTCTTCCTTGGGCAATAGCGCAAAAAGACGGCGCTGTGACGACACAGTTGCCATATTATTTTGTGCAGCGAGAATGTCGACGCGAAAAGATAAATCGCACCTTCAAGAAAAGATTCTGCGATTTCGAAATTACGCTCTATTTGAATATATGCATTCCATCTGTGATTAAAGCAATTAGAAGCGGATCTTACTGAGGAAAAATTGAATGAATAAATCTAAAAAAAAATGATTTAAATTGAATTTCAGGTCAATTATTTAATTATAGTTATTATTTGATTAATGTGCCATGTAGATATTATTTTTTACTCCTGCAGAAATTTCCAGTTTTATCATCACGGTTGTTTGTCGTAGCTCTCGATATATTGACAATTGCCATTACGATATTGGATATAGGATACAATATGCTTCTCCTTCAGATGAAAATTGATACAAGTTTAGTCGTGAGACGTGAACCGTACACGAGCTTTCCCAATTATCGCTTGAGCCCGCTAAGTGTAACACGCGCCAGCCCTTTAATAGATTAACCAGCAAATTTGTTCAATGAGTTTACTAATGGGTAGTCTCGTTAATGAAAAATAATTCGAGCATCTCTATATTTCGGCGAAGATTGAGGTCACCAGTAATGACTCAGTCTAGCGATGACCTTAGATAAGACATGTCATTAATTATTATATTTTTCCTAATCGAATCGGCTGCATCCCTTTAATCGAAAATTCGAATGATTTTCGCTGTTAATGAGTACCGATGGGAAACAGCGATATGAGTTACATAACTGGTACGCCGAATTGATTACATCGGAGGGAAGAAGGAGGAAGCCAATTAAATAGATTCTTGATTAATTTGATTTTTGACTATTCTATTTAGTCCCATTAATTGACTCTCAGGATAAACTGATACGAATTTACATTTCTATTCGCTCTAAAGAAATTGCCTTGTCTGCGATCGAACGCCAGAGCATTATAATGTATACTTAAAATTTAATTATGATTGACTTCACTTATAATATAAGACTTCGTTTATAATATAAGATGCATTACGAATCGTGATCGTTGTTCGATATAATGGAACGGAGGGTCAAAGAATCGCATAATCGAGAAACAAAGAAGTTAACGATTCTAGTCATTAGTGCTATACCAATAATTACGCTAATAATTCAAACTTAATCGTATTAACCAGTAATTGCTTCCCCAAAGGCGTCCGCGTAATATCAGAAGCGAATATACATTACCCGACGCCTGCTTCCGAAAAGTGGAAACTAATTAATATCAACATAGAGATATTACACCAGCCGGTCTGTATGCGCGGAGAGTGTTCATTCGGCCATGAATTAAACCGGAACAATTTACGGGGCGGTCAGACATCATGGTGTTTCCCCGCCCATAACGCTGGCCGGGGCTAGATCTGTAAACGCTTTCGTCATCTCGTCGAGAGGGATACGCATCATTATTTAACCGCAACATAATCCCGGTATCAACCACCACGTAGCCAGTGAAAGAAGAGGAGATACCCCTTGGGTTGTATAGAGGGGTATCACGTCATTAATCCGACTCCTTTTACATAACGAGACGACCCCTTTAATTCGCGCGCGCTCGCGCGTTATCAAGCCTTTCTCCTTCTCTCTTAAGCCCTAATCCCTCTTAACAAAAATACACAGGCCGGTCATGGACCGGAGCAACACACACGGGTTCATTCGTGCTCTTTAGCTCCCGCTGCAAGCGGCGCCGCTTAATCGCGTTAAAGGGTTATGAATGGTCGTGGAAAATGTATGTCCCCGTGGCGCACGTAGACACCGCCAATTAGCGCATTTAGCGTTTTTCGAGGGGAAACTACCATCGCTTTCTCACTCTTCTCGTCCCCCCTATTTATCTGTAACGGTGGCTTCGTGCTTTCCCTCTCGTTCGCTCTTTCTCATCCCTGATAACACTGAAAGTCATATGTATTGCGGTATATCCATTACACTACCGTATTTGCATCATTAACATTTTCCCTGCTTTTTGGAGCGTGGAACAAATAGCACAGCATTCGGGGGACAAAAATGGCTCGCGGGGTACACATTTACTTTACTATACTCCGTGTTACTATTATACACTACGGCATATTGTTATCGCGTAATTTACAAAAGATGCACAATGTACTCTAATTAACTTGTGAATTAAGTACGAAGACGCAGACACAGAGTATCACGTATAACATGATATACACCCGAATAAATATAAATAAAAATGTAAAATTCTCCTTTGTTTTCTCCTCCGCCAAAAATATCTTATTGTGCCTTGCAGAAATGATTTTGTTATTTTACCTTGCCAATTAACGCGTCGCCATGGGTTCATTGAAGCGCCGCTGAATGGAGTGTTCGGTTCAATAAGCAACCATGGCGGAAAACCCTCGTGTCCAGAGATAAAACCAACGACAAACATCAAGAATCTCTTTTTCACACAAGACATGCTAAACTTTATTTGGAGATCATATTTAGAAAAAAAATACGCTCATATATCGTCTTTTAACGAACATTTTTTTATGTTAGAAATTCGGTTCAATTGCATAATTTTTTTATTTTGTAAAATTTGATATAAATTTTTGTAATGTTTTTTTACGAATGATATATTGTTATTTAGATAATATTAGTTTTTTGTAACACGCACATTTATCATGCATATCCTCTTAATATTGCTTCATAACGTATGATTGGCAATTACTCGAGCCATAATGATAAGTATCATAACAATCAATTTAATCCTAATGTGCATACATTTATTACGAGTAGTTTGTAACATAAACTCTAGTACAGAAATTAGATAAGCAAGGAAGCCATTCATGCGAAAGAAATTATAACAATCGCGAATATAATTAAGAGAAAATGTCAGTGAAGAAACTATGACGTTGTCGACAAATTAGGACAAAATCATCAAAAATTTGTTGATGCTTCACGGATTAAAGCACGTTCACCTGACCGTATTTGAGAACGGAATTAACGCCGGTTGCCCGACATTAACTAGTCTTCCCGCTTCTCCACCCTTGTCCCAGTGGCAGCCCAGCAGCTTGGCAGAAACGTTTGTTTTACGACGCTAACGAGAATACACCATCTCCATCAAACTCGCGTGACGTGACAACACCGAGGTTAAATTCTGGGGTCGCGAGAGAAAGAGAGAGGAGAGAGAGAAATTGTGTGTATGTGTGTGTGTGTGTGTGTGTGTGTGTGTGTGTGTGTGTGTGTGTGTGTGTGTGTGTGTGTGTGTGAGACAATCGATACGCCCATATACATATATACTAGGCAAACCGGTGTCTCGAAGCGACTGAGCCTCTGACACCCGGGATACATTGTTTGAGATGCTGTTAGGCTCGTTCCGATCTAGTCAGCAAAGAGTCGGGGCCGCGTAGGTCGATGTAACTCTCCCGCGTGAATGTCGGAGGGAATGCATGTCGCGTAGGTAATGGTGAGAATCAACAGAGCGAGAGTGGCATGGACATAGGGATGTGGGACAGCAAACGCGCTTGAGCGATAGTTTTATCACGGAGGTAGATCTCGTGAGCGATCCGATAACCGTGTTTCAGCGTGCACCAGCTGCAGCAGTAGAAGTTGCTCGCAGCCAAAGATGGACTGAAGCTTACGAATTCTGTCGAAGAATAGCAGGTATAAAAGGAAAGGAAGTTGTCCATTTTTAACTTTGAATTATTAACTTTAGTAAATTTACGAATATTAACAAAACTAATCTATGCGGTACACTCACAATTACAAGTTGTATGTTTTTTACACAAATAGATAGAGAGATCAAATGAACGAGCAATTTAATCGATCTATAATTAAAAATTAGTTTATTAAAATAACTATAAGAAATTATAAACTAGTTATTTATTAATATAATATTGATTATTTATTAATATAATCTAAATGGAATCTTTCGATTATACTAAGTCTTTTTTAGTCAATCATAATAAACAACAGAATTGAATAGAATAGAAAGATTATAAAAAGAAAAAGAATATTTAATAACTGAAAAGAATTCATTGTATGTTTTAGTTATTTATGAATCCGCTACTGTGGCAGAAGCCACATAAAAAAAATTGCTATATAATAGAATAAAAATATAATCAAATTAAATATCTTTAAATAAAACTCCGCAGCAAGAAGATTTCTGCTCCATTTCCAGAATCTTCATATATAAATTTTTCAATTGTTCTTAATAAAGAATTATTGATTTTTCAAAGGTCAAGGCAAAGATGATGCCAAAAATATTGCATTTAAATTTAACGAGACTAATACAATTTCGAAATTATTAATACTACAAAGTAAAACGTTACTTTTTTTAAAAAATATGGAATTTTTTAAATAGGATTTTATTTTCTTACAATATTTATATAAAATTGTTAAAAATATTTATATATATATAATCTATATTCCAAAAAGACTTTTTTTAAAAGACTTTTTTTTTTTACTGTGGATTCTATAAGCATCTAATAAAATCTTTATTTAAAAATTTTGATAAAGGAAATTTTTATGGAGTTTTTGTTACAAAGAAACTGTAGTATAAATTGCAAGTAAACCCAATAATTACAATTAGAGAAGTTGGAAAGTTCTATTAGATTCTTGCCATCTCTCTCTCTCTCTCTCTCCCTGCCTCTCTCTCTCTCTCTCTCTCTCTCTCTCTCTCTTTCTGAGGTATAAACTTTACACTTAAATTACTTTTAACTTTTATCTAACGCAATACGTATATGGAGATATAGTATTGAATATTATAAAAAAATATATGGAACTTCTTTTGTGTATTAAATTCATTGTAAAGATGATAATATTTTATGATGATACATATACCCAGATTTTATATCTAATTTTATAGAAAATTCAAGATTAAAAATTTTTTTTTGTCAATCGATAATAGATAAAAAATTGAAATATAATTATATTTTTCTTTTATATATAGCGAGTAAAATATAAGTCGGTTATGTCGCATTGTGAAAATTCTCTCTCTATTTATTTCTATTTCTCTTTTTTCATTGTAATTGAACGTCCCTCGTAACACTTCCGAAATTTGACGCGTTTTCCAATTGCAGTGAAAAATTCGACAAAGAGGTTTTAAATTTCAATCTCGATCGTCGTATGAGTTTAATTAATTTCAGAATTTTTATCTAAAAAGATAAACTCAATCGTGTTAATTGTGTTAACGGTGAAATATTAAACTGTAGTTTTGAATAATCGAGTATGAAAAATTTATGAAAAAATCTCGCTGTCAGATATTTTGAAGTGATTAAAGATCCAAGTTTTTAACTAATAAGTAGACACACAAGGTGTGGAACGCGATATAATCAAATAAATCACTGACGCTAAAGTTTGGCTGTGTCTGTAGGTGTTGCACCTGGTGCTTAGATACCGTATCTCTCTGAGACACATTTATCTTGAATAATTGATTATTCTTCTTCATCCTTTGCCAATACTTTCTTAAGCAGAATTATGCTTAAATTGCTCGTGTATTTGTTTTCTCTTCTGTAATTCTCTCCCCCTCCCCCCTCTTCTCCCTCTCTCTCTCTCTCTCTCTTTCTCTCGCAATATTCAAAACCCCTTTTCACACTTGGTTTGCTTCGCGCTGTTTGCGGTCAGCCAAGACCTCTCCTCTACACCAAATATTCAGCTTAGCCTCTAAAGGCTGCCACGAGTGAAAATATAACCTGAGGGAATTTTATTTCATTGTTGTGGGACAACCTGACGTCTGGTAATGCTGTTCCCTCCGGTGAACAGAAGCTATAAGCTTACCACAAAACAGTCGGTTTACTCTCGTATTTCCCTACATACGTAGCTAACAAAATAGTCGTGTGCACAAACCTTACGCGAATAACCAACATATTGCCAATAGTGCGATCATTGCCGATAGTTTTTGTGAGATGCAATATTCACCGTATATATACGTTTGGCACAAATATTTTTCGTAAAGCGTCGAACCTTTACAAACATTTTTTTTCCGCGAAGTATTGATAAAGTAAATGTATAAAGCTCAAATATTTATTTCGACGGTTTATCGTGACGTTGGATAGTAATCAAAACTATGATGACCAAGGCGATGAGCCAATAAACGTGAACTCCACTGTACCTTGATGACATCGCGACGAGCTCACGAGAATTTTGTCGGTCCTGACTTTTAGTTGTCCTTGGTTGCGCACGCGAATATGAGAGTCTACCGATTGTCCAGCTAGTTTTCATCGGGGCATCGGGGATCATCACGCTTGACTGCACCATCATTTCAAGTTAGCTAAGCGCGCAGCGGCTAACTCTCACAAAGTAGAAGATAAGGGAGGAACTCGGGCGAAGAATCCCGAGGTTCTATGACAACGTGGCTGCGGAGATGCTGCAGCGGATGCTGCGGATGCCGAGATACGCTAGAAATGATATCAACTTAGAAGTAAAGGACGAAGGATGATCGAAACCTAATATTTCTGTAATCTTTAACAAACTAACATAAGTAAATATATCAGGAGAGGAAAGTTTTATTCTATAAATCGTACATTAAAAAATTGACAAGTATTTTCAAGTGAAATTATCGTGTGAGAGATCCTTGTTGCGTGCTTGTAGTTTATGTTTATATTTCATTAGTTTCCATGTAGATCCACTCCTGACAAGGAACCGACAGTAGGGAAACGAGGTTTCGCTGTGGAGAATTCAAGTGCATTCCTAGAAGATGTGTATCCCTGTCCCGTTTGGCAACAATAATTCGACATAGCGAACAGCCGCTCTTCGAACAACTTGTCACTTAGCTCGCCATAGTTTATACTCGGCAGTGGCTAGGGCTCAGTTACAGTCTGTTAAATTGGGGCACAGCTGGCACGTAGACGAACGCAGGAGAGGGAGAGCAAATGCAGATTTTTGGCGAGAATACTAAATAAAAGACATACTGAAAACGTTCATATTGGAAACACTTGATAAAATTTTATACAACAGCTTTATTAATTATGTATCTAGAAACTCAAAAATTAATAAACTTTTGCATATGAGTGACAAGATTTCCATCATATTTTAAAGTTTGATGAACTTGGTGACGTCACGGCTTGCATTATTTATTAGAAATGAAAAGCGGAAAATCATTCAATAAATATTAAATATATAACAAATTTACATCGAAATTGTCACGAGTTAAATAAAAGTTTAATTTGTGTTACAATGAAAATGTTGAAAAATCTTTTTTCT
>Ga0157364_1002547_pt1 | contig 17052 bp, 12 predicted proteins | sample AttsexASBM2_FD_111476 | JGI IMG/M metagenome (GOLD analysis project Ga0157364, IMG submission 111476) | Fungus gardens microbial communities from leaf cutter ant in Ribeirão Preto, State of São Paulo, Brazil - Atta sexdens ASBM2 | ecosystem: Host-associated > Fungi > Mycelium > Unclassified ... | reverse complement strand
TCTCTCTCTCTCTCTCTCTCTCTCTCTCTCATTCTATAGGTACCATAGATAGCGCAGGAAGCCTGCAGATCTATTCTGCAACTCTTAACGCAGAAGTTTTGTTATCGTTATAATAGCGCTGCGCATTACAATAGACTTGCTGGCTAGTCCAGGTACATGAAGTCGATTACGCAGTCGCACAACAGCTTGATGAATCTGTGACAACACGCGGCGCAACGCATGCATGTATTCCCATGTTACGTGACCTTATAACCAGTGGCTCGTATACAGATCACGAAACTAGGTCGGATCCATAATGTATATCTCTCCCTTGTCTTTCGTCAACAATTCTCTTTTCCTTGAGATTTCCTGTATGGTTTAAAATTTCGACTATAAATAAGATATTACATTTACTTTAATTTTAGTCATAAATCTAGATTCTATTCTACATAATTGAAAAATTTATGTTATGTTTAACACATTTCATATGCAAACAATCCACTTAAACCTTTGTATTAATTTAACGCGATGTTAGAAAGTGACACAAATATTATGTAAAAAATTAATACAAAAATGTCACACTTCGGAAACAAATTGTGGAAATATATATAATATTAAATAATATATAATATTTCGTCAATGAAATTAACATTTATGAAATTAACAATATGTTACATTAATACATTTTATTTATTTATATCTCAGAATGTATATTTTAAAACTACCTACATTCTTATATTATTCGTTTTCTCACTCATAAATTGTATTATTTTATATTTTATTTAATACGAAGAAATATTGAATTAATTTATTATAACAAAATATTCAAATAATAATTACATTATGTTAAAAATTCAACATAAAAATTTTAAGAGCCATAATATTCATACAACTACGGTTCTGTGTCGTAACTGTATCATGTAAAAAAATCATATAATTTCATTTTAAAAAAGTGGAGGTGACCTTTATAACTTTTGGCACTTCCATCTAGAAAAAAGCAACGTAACCAAAATACGTCTCCCTTGAACCGAATTACTTTTATCTGACTATGCGAAATCAGCCGTGACCTATATTTTTACTCAGTCATAACCCCCATAATCAATTGGGCGCGAAGGGAAAAGCAGCATTATGTACTCTGTAAGAGCTAGGGTACACGTCATTAAACGATAAGCAAGGCAGGCAGACAGCTAAGCAGGGCGAGTCCGTGCCGGTCGTTACTTGGGAATCTAAAAATGTCAAATGGCTCGATATAATATATAGTCAATCGTGAGTGCAACATTGTCCTCCGCTTTCAGTCCGCCTTTGACCCTTTAACCCTTCGAGATGGTACACCTCGCACTAACTTTCACGCACTTTTTCACAAGTTATATTCAGGCGGCTGATAGTCTATCCGTTGACGACTAGGGACACATAGAGATGTCATAAGTCAAGAAAAGGTCGATATTTCGCCGGATGATAGAAACAGGAAAGTTTATATGTACATGAGAAAATTCACAACATTGAAAACATATTCTAAGAGAGAATTTCTTTACTTATTTTTATTCCTTACTTATTTATTTGAAAATATTAATCAATATATGTGTGATTTCAATTTAATATATTATTCGTATTTGAAAAGTGGAAGTTAATTCAATAGGAAAACAATAAAGATTTACACACATATGTATATCTTATTATATTTTCTCTCGTTAGTTTTTTGATGCTGTTTGCAGTACTTCATATAATATTTATAATAAAGTAAATTATTTTAAATTATTTCCTTTGAAATTGTAAATACTACAATTTTATCATTCATTTTCTATTATATTTTTAATCCACTTTCTAGATGATATCTCTCTATAAATTAACGTAGATATCCATGTTAAATATTTATAGAGGTGCTAATATAATAGTTTCCATTTTATATCAATTAAACACCCAGTTATGTTTGTAATCATTCAAAATGTATGTTCGTGTATAGTTACTACTCGTGAGAACTTGGGAAAAGTATTTCAATGATGAATTCAATGAGTAATGAAGATAAGTGGAGTGTCCCTGCATATGAAAGGCGCGCATGCGTTAATTGGTTGACAGAGTTCCATTTACAAAGAAGAAGTCTCTGTGCGTGTTACGCATCGCCGGAAATGAATGAATCTTAAATGAGTTACGGACAATCCCTCCAAAGGCTCTTGAAGAAAAAACGCTCGCTTTCTGCATCCTTATCTTATTATTCAGAACGCACGTTTCAAACTTCATTTTTCTTCGTAGCTTTGTAATAAAAAATAAATCATAACCGATCTTTATCCAAATGTAATCGTCAAATTCTTATTTAAATTACTTCGAAATTTATCTTGATTTCTGCAATTTGTGATTCGCGTGCCGTATCGCCAAGAAGTCATTGAAGTCGTACGTAAACAGTGCCAAATCGATACTGCTCGTGTTCCGCTAGGCAACTAGTTGCACAACCAAGTCATAATCCTGGAACGTTCGTGTTTTTATTCTCTTTCTTTTTTAACATAAGGTCTTTCATTTAATATATATTGACTGCAGTCAATCGATTGTCTTCTTCGATTATTATTTTTACCCTCTGTACTTATTAAAAGAAAATTTTTTTTTATTTTTGTTTATTCAATATCGAATATTATTTCGTCTATTCAATGTTGAATATTATGTTTATTATGTTTAATATATTTATTCTACAATGTGTTTTAATTTTTGATGCATTTCGTATGAGAACGGTGAAATGGAGAATCGAACCTCCTTAAATGTACCAAAAGCGCGAGTAGAATGCGATCTACTTCAAGCTGCTGACTCAACGTGTAAATTTCCAGGCTATTTTTAAGCCGCTGTGCGCATCCTCGAAAATACCGTCACAAGCGAACAAATTACGGAGTTTTTGCAATATCGTACTCAGATACACGCTGAAGTTACATTATTTAGTGGAAAGTCGAACTGCGCATACACATGATCCTTCAAAAAATGATTTCTGCTAACGAATGCATGTGCGGAATACGCATGATATCCTAACTAGGCGCGACGGCCATGATGCCGAAGAGAAGAGAAAATGGGTCACAGACTTTCCTGAAATAGGTCGCTTCTTGATACAAGTCAGCCGGGCTTTCACATGACGGAAGCAAATCCTGGCTTATCCGCGTTAAGCTTGCAAGGTCTGTTTGACGATTGAACTTCTGTCATATAAAAATGAGAATCTCGGAAACGCCTCAAATAAATAAAATAATGTTAGCTGCTTAGAAATAAAAAAATTTGATATTAAAATGATATTAAAAATTATATACACATAATAATTATAAATATCATGATGTGAATTGTGATTTTTTTTTACTTCTACATAACTAATTATGTTATTTGAGATGTTTATATTATAAAAATGAAAAATGCAATCATGAAAAAATTTTGTAAGCTTCTAATGCAGACATGATTCACTAACAACGCGAGTATAAAAATAAAAAAATCGTGATTTAAGATAAGACCGCCCAAGAATACACATTTTTTTCTTTTATGTTGTATAATTTGTAAAAGAATCCGAATTTGAGCATTAAAATGCTTAAATTATTTCTTGTAGTAGTAAAGTTACCGAAATTGTATCGACTCCTAAATCGCACTACCTCGCTTAGAAATTCAATTATTGTACTTACATACTTTCTTACGGATTATTTAAGAACTATATATGGTACTGCAACGCTGCTGCGTTACACTCATGTCATGAAGCGCAAGAAGTCATAAGTATTGTTATTTACATAAATGAAAAAATCGTATTATTAATAGTATTATTTTTCAACATATTTCATAGCAGAATTACAGAAAATATAAGTTAGCCTAAGTCTTGATCATTTGTCGTGATTAGAATATTATTAAAATTTAATGAAATTTAATTATTATTAAACATGGTAAAATTTTTAACATAAAATATGATAAAAAATTCTCTCCGTGTATTTACAACTATACATAGTGAATCACAGAAAGGTTACAACACTTTTTTCAGAATGAAGTACTCACTGGAGCGATTGATTTTTACTTATGGATCTAACCAGTTACGTTCAGCCGATGAGCAAAGCTGAGTTCCGAAAAAAGTTTTGTAACCATTCTATGACCTACTGTACATATAGATACACTACCGTTCATACATTTGCAATATTCTTGCACGAAAAGTATTTAAAGTATTTTAATGATAAAAATCATAAGAAAATTTTTAAAAATGCATTTTAAAGAGAAAAGAGCTTTATCTTAAATTTGAATTTTATCTCTATACATTTCATTTCCAAATTATATAAAATTAAAAATTGATATTTTTTGAGACTTTTTATTATTTTTTAAGATTGTACCTGAATGAAACATCATTGAATAAAATTTTACAAATAAACACTTTTAAATAGAGTTTTTAAGCTCTTCAAAATGCTTTTTCAAAAATTGGTACGATATTTTTTCGTAAAAATATTAAATTTTTTTCGTTATATAAAATTTTTCATTGTGCAAAAATTTTTTCTAAAATATTTTTTAACTTCGAAATTAAAAAAATTAAAAGAGAAAAATATCATTATAACGTTTATGCTTCATATATTGTAATTTTTAAAAAATCTTTTTCCAACCATTAATAATTTTTATTAAATTAATGATCGAAAACAGTTTTTAAAAAATGTTGAAAAAATTTATAGAAGTAAAATTTTCATATCAAAAGTGCTTGTTTTTAATGCCAAAAAAATACATTACAGAAATACAGACAACTCAAATTATTGCGATAGAATACAGGTGCGATGATAGATAAAAGTTTTTGGAGAAAAACTTGAAAATTTACTGTTCATTTAAATCGTCATAATTCATTGAAAAAAAATCGTAACGTAATGATTACAGAACATTTAAAAAGAAAATATTATACTAGTTGGAAAAGTCACTTATTACTGAAAAAAGTAACTTTTTATTTATAACTCGTTATTTTTAGAATGCGTTCAGACTAGAAACATCAAGCGTCAAACAGTGAGCAGTAAACTAATCAGTGAGGCGATACCAGCAGTGGCGTAAAAAATATCGCTTCGCTGCTGCTCGCTGTTTGACGCTTGACGCTTCTAGTTTGAATGTACCCTTAAGAAAATGAGTGTCAGCATGAAAAGCCTTTATTCGTTACTTGGAAAAAGTAATTCGTCGATGTGTTACAAGTTATGTATTACTTTTTTCAGTAAATACAATCGGCGAAAAGATAATTTTTTTAAAAAGCCGAATAAGAAAGGAACTTAATTTATTTTGCACTTCGAGATGTGATGGAAACCAACACACCTTGCTACGTCCTTATGCCAATTTTGAAATATCTCGAATAATGTTCGTTCTACCTTCTGGTTTCTTACGCCAGAGAAGAGAGTCGGATAAACACTCGATAGATTATTTCGCATCGCAAAACAGAAAACACTCGATGGAAGACTTTCCTCTTGGCAAAGCGACCAGCTCTAAAATAACGAATAGTTCTCTCTCTCTCTCTCTCTCTCTCCCTCTCTCTTCGCTCTAGAGAGAAAGGAAATGGACAAATCTCCGAAAGAGAGAGAGAGAGTGAGAAGGGAAGAGAGGAGGAGAACATTAGAAAGAGTTAGAGGAAGAACAGATGTTGCAAACGCGCTTAAAAATAAAGTCTTACGTTGCTGTTCAAGTTCGCTCGCGCGAAGAAATTAGTCAAGTTCTTTTTCGAAGGCGAGACAGGGACATTTTGGTCGATCTTTTGGTTAGAGCCTCGAATTTTTTATAAGGATGAGAGCACGATGGAATGTATGAGGGTCAATTTCGCATTCGGTAAAACGTGAGAGAGCGAAGGAGAAAAGGCGAGATCTCTCGTCTTATAGGTAGAGGTTGCCGGACTGTCAAATGTTGCTAGACGCAATCGAAAAATGACGACCACCCACGGCGGCCACATGTACTACGTAATTAAAGTGCCCAAGGATATCAACGATGGCAACGAGAGGTAATTGCATTAGATAAGCATCCTCGATAATACCTCTTTCTAAGTCCACTTCAGAAACTTTGGTTTCTTCTTTGTTTGCGTTCCTATTCATATCATATTTCGTCGGTCCACCGCATGTGAAATATCATATTCTGAAAGTGTCAGTTTTTATGATTCTTATTGAGCCATATTCTCCGATAATCATGAATATTGCATAACATTAGAGCTAGAGATAATTTCTTAAATACGCTTCAATTCCTGCGAGACGTTTGCATGTTTCTAGTAAAAAATTTATGAGGCCTCGTAGAAAATAGTAAATTATTTAATTTTTTTTAATTTTATATTCACGTAAAACTGTACATAAATTTTATATATGTACACTACAGGGTATCTCCAGATTTTCCGTACGAACTCTGACAGTATAGGTCATGTTGTTGTACTTAAAAATTACAGCAAAAATATAAAATCTGTAATATACTCTAAGTAATATTTCATTCGATGAAGACAAGTACGATATTGATTAAACAAACATTATTCCGAAAGGAAAGTGAATTGTTCAGAAAGATACTTCTTCAGCCTTCAAGATCAACAGATCTAACTTTTAGACTTCTATATGTGGACATTGAAAAACAAAGTTTATTAAATACATGTCATATTAAGAGTCGAATTAATACAAAGAATTACGCAAGAATACGTGCAAAAATGAGACTTTGAAAGTCTCTCGACTTGGAAAGTCCACTGAGATGTAAGAATGATATTTCCGACCTAATTTTTTGTGCTGACGAATTCAAATCTGGCCACAGAATTGTTTAGCATGTCAGGATTTTGAGATATTCTAACTTAAAAGATCATTTTTTGATTTTATGTTCAGATTATAATAACTTTGAAACGTAATAATATCTGTTGGCCAATAGATTCGGATTCGTCATGGAAAAATTACAGAAATGCATATATGTATTTTCCAAAATGATTTTTTACAATTGTAGGAATAAATTATATTAATAAATTCCTTGTTCTTTAGTAGATAAGCACTGAACGCTCATTGGACTGATTTTTTTTAACACTTTGTATCAAACATTTGTTTTTTTTGGATCGCTATTGATTATGAAGTTAAAGTCAAAATTTAAACATTCAAAATGAAGCTAATATGATGTTTTAAAGCTTAATTCAAAGTTTAATAGTTATAATTATGTCGATTTTTTTAATTTCAACTTTAAACGCGTAATATATAATGTTTTTTTATATTGGTAGTTATTAAAAAATTATTGATCTAAATATGACATTTCGTGTAATATAACTAGCTTGATATTTCTTGTTCATTGTCTCATTCCGCATTTTTTCTCATTCTCTTTCATGCTTTTCTTGTTTTATCCGCCTCCTTTCTGTCTTCTTCTCATGCCGTTTTTTTTTTCATCGCGAGAATAATCGGCTAAATTTGATCGTCGCGTAACCTTACTCGAACTATACATTGCGTCGGCCTTAAAGAGCAAAGAGCGACGTCTCCTCGAAGGTCTTCAACTCCTGATTGTATAAATCTAAGAAAGGATTATACATTTAGAGATTCGTCAAATCTTTGCTAACAATAAATATATATATGTAAACTACGTTCAGCCTAAAATATTTTTTTCTAAGTTCTTTGCAGTTATACAAACTCAATATTGTTCGTTTAAATATAATCTGAGATCCGTTGGATATTTATGCTATTCATATGAACTATAATTTATAAAATTAAACTTATATTAAACTTATATTAAAACTTATATTAAAACTTATATTAAATTTTAACCTCAGGTGACATTTATATCAAAGTAAATGAATTTCTATTTGTGCATATTTTAATTCTGTAAAAAAATTTTGCAATCCGTAAAGTCAACTTTTTGGTTGCATTGTAATTCATGGTAATTGCTGTCGCTCCAGCATTCCCTTAAGAAAGAAACGTGAAAAATAAAAGAAACTCAATTGTGTTTCGAATCTTCGCCTTTAGCGAAGTTATCTTGGATTCATCGAATAACCTCAACAAAACTAACGAAAGAAAAACGGAAGTCAATTGCGATCGATCGCACCATCGGAAATTCGAGCCAGTCCTCGTTTCCTATCCGTCTAGACGTTATTTCAAAATGATCGATTACATTACACAGCTGTCTCATTGCGACGAACGTTAACGATAATCCAGGAAAGTCATCAAATTTCTCAATAGTACCTAATAATAATATGACACAATTTTGAATTTACGAATTTGTTATAAATTTCCACATTAGCAGTTAGAGATCAAATTATGTATGTACTTATATGTATAGGATGGCCTGCAACTAATACCTTTTAAGAACGTGTTACTAAGATAATTTTGAGTGGAAAATCCTAATACGAAAAGAAACAAAACAATTTTGGTAAAAAATTTTTATTTCATAAAATAAATTTCTTTTAAAAGACTTCAAATCTTTTTTTTTTTTTTTTTCTTAAAATTATGTTTCTTTTCAGATATATTAAAATAAGTATTTAAATATATATCTTAAATAAGTATTTAAATTAAACTGGATATAAATAATACTTATTTTTTTATTTAAATGTAAGTTTACAATTATAAAAAGATTTACTGTAGTTAATATTTTAAAAATATTTTGATCATAATTCATAGAACTTTCCAAATTCATACATTAAAAAAGTTTCAGACAAAAGTTATGTGACTTTGAGTGGGACATAGATCATAAGATAATAATTTTATCTTTTATTTGATTTTAATTTGATCTGTTCGAGATCGGGGAAGAGCATTTTGAATTTCTTAAATAGAACTCTTCATTTTTTACGTATTCTTATAGTTTGTTTTGAAAACACTTTTCAAAACACTGTAATAAAATATTTTTTCATTGAATATTTTTCTCTCTCGAGGTATGCTATAAGAATATGCAATGAAAAATTCCATTTAAAAAATTCAAAATGTCAAAATGCTCTAACTTTGATATTCAAGATCAAATACCCATGTGATATACCATCTTGTATTTTCCTCGAAGTTACATGACTTTTGTCTGAAACTTTTTTCAATCCCACGTCTTTTTCTCGAATTTCGCCTGGGAAGATTAAAATAAAACACCCTGTATATATAAATGTTTTCTCTTATATTGATTCTCTAATAAACTTTTTTAAGATCGCAAATATGAATATACAATTGAATAACTAAAAACTCTTAAAAAACGATCTAAGCTAGAGGATCAGAAGTCAGCGTGCATACGTTACTGTGAATAGGTAACAGAGCATTACAGCGCAATTAAGCGCAGTACAATGACAAAGTTAATGTCACGGTCATTGCGCAACAGACACGGTGTGATCGCAATTGAGCACAATTTATTCGTTACGCCCGCAACTGATCGGGTGTCGTTGAATATGTGTAGGGTGACGTGTTTGATATTGAGGATATTAACAATAAAAACTTTTTTTTTTGTTAACGGAATTAATGATAAATCTGTTGATATAAATCATAAGCGATACGAATAATTGATATCATTGTAGCTATCTTTCTTGAGTGGCGATATTTTTACATGACATTTTCGATATCGGATGTAAAATAATTGTTTGAAAATAATACTCGGTACACTCAGTGGCACAAGAGCATTGTCTGTAGCTTCCTGAAAGAAGCAAAATATATTAAAATTTAAAGTTCTAAAAATACATTATATGCATTAAATTGCATTTACTTAGTATGATGTGTTTAATCATTATTATTAAAAGGAGCAGCTGTGACCGTTATGAACTTTATTTCCTATTGATTATGTATTTATATGTACATACAATAAGATCTTATTATTGGGTTGTCCGGAAAGTTCATTCCGATTTTGAAGGAAAATTGAAACGCAGAAGATTTAAATTTTAGTATACATTTATTAAATTTAAATCTTTTGCGGCACGAACTTTGGACAATCCAATATATCATGTCACCTGAAATAAAGATATTTGTTTTCGCACATATACTAATTACTACGAAGAATATTACTAAGGCCTCGAAGAATATTACTAAGATGGTCTATAAAAGTTTAGAACGCTCATATAGAATGCAAGAGATTCGAGTTCGATCTCCGACTGAAACAATATTTTCCACATTAAATTTATTTACAGATTTTCAGCACATTAACATCTCTCTAATGGGATGTCTAAGAATGATTGAGCATCAAATTATTAAATTGTTTATTAATATAATTTGTGATATCATACCACTGTAGTAGTTAAGTTGCATTTTTAAGTCCGGAAAATCAATTCGGCGCGCAATGACTACATATGTATATAAATTCTTATGGAAATTATTTAAATATCCAAGATATAACTTCGACCGTTATAGACTTTAATTTTTATTTGTTGTGTATTTATTTATCAATCAAAAATTAAACATATGGTATCTATATTCTTATTATAGAGATTTTTATTTTATTTAATCTACCTAATAAAACTTACTGATGCCATCGCTATTAAACAACTACGAACTATCATTTTGTTCTTCAAATACTTTCCATTTACATAAAGAATCATTTATACTAGCCGTAATCTGTAAGAATAGACCAATCACAGTCGAATGAGAGGGAAATATCGATTATGATTGATCAATTCTTACAGATTACGGTCAATATAAATAATCTTTAACTCTGACAACATTACGTTCCATTTAGCACTGGCAAATTCTAAATTTGTTTGTTTAATATTTGAAATAACAAAGATGAAATGATTCTGAGCGTCAAGTGGAACTCATCCCAAATCGAAATGCACGTTTAATATTTTCAGAGAAATCCAATAAAAGTCTGAAAATTTCAGAGAAAACTTTTCGAGAAAAATCGCACGATAAATCACTCTCATGATAAGTAATGGTGATACGGAAATGTTATGATAAAAATTTCTACGAAATAACAAATTTGGTGCTTACTAAAGCAATTCAACTTTGTCTTAAAAAGAGACAAGAGATTTCGATGATTAAATTGAAAGCGAAATTTGCGAAAATTTATTTCAGTGAAAAAAACATAAATGGGCATAATTCTCCGTTTTATTATTTTTATTACTATATATTTGAAAAATAAAAAATTAACTTGTAATACAAAATTTTTTGAAAATATTATATATTTGAAAATAATAAAATTTCTGTGTGTCATTGAAAAATTTCGATTTTTATCATGATTCCATGAATTTTAAAGAAGTGAATGTCCATTACTTCTTTTACTGAAATATAGTCGCTTTCATCTTTAACGTTACCATAAATCTCTTGTCCCCTTTTAAGAAATGTGAACTTGATTTATAAAATTATTGTAAGTTTCTAAATAACTATATTTAGAAATTTTAATTGGATTTCTATCAAGTCGAGTTGTTTATTTTCCTGATTATAATAACATAAATAGGTCAATATCGATAATCCTGATCTTACGCTCTGTTGCTTCAAAAGTTTTCATTAAGCTGACTATATTAAGAAAGAAAAATGCCTGAATGCACAAAATGACGCTTGAACGAGTAAAATAAATGTTAAGTTGCGATTGAAAAAAATTGCATAATTAAACCGTTTGTTTAACAGTGTTAATTATTAATGTGACAAAATTTACTGTTGCATCAATATGTGATATGTTCAATTTTACATTTTTTTTAAAATAATAATCAGTCAGTGTCTCTTATATACATATACATCAAAGTTTTGTTCCTAGTGCATATTAACGATCGCGATCTTTTACATTGTATCAAGAAGTTATCTCGTGCTAGAAAACATTTTTCATGTAAAACGCAATTTTTATGCAGCGAGATCCATCATTAAGATATCAACCAGGAGCACGTATCATTATCGTGATATTGTCAAATATAGGATGATTCATAAGTGACATATAAGAAACACACACACACACACACACACACACACACACACACACACACACACACACACACATATATATATATATATATATATATATATAATACTAGATTTCTTATTTAAATTTAAGAATGAAATTTTTATGAAATTTTTATGATGTAAAATTTTTAATTACTTATTTATCTCATATTTATATAGAAATAAACTCTTTAATACATGAAATTCAAATGCATATAAAGAATAAAAGAGGCACATAACAATAGTATTTGATAAGTTCAATTTTAGAAAGACATGCGATGTATTCAATATACAATTGAAAAGTAATGATTTGCATTGAATTGTAATGAAAGTAATAATCGTTATCTAATCAAAAAATTTCAACATCTTATCACGATTAATCGCGAATTATTTAAACGAGAAGAAATTAAAATTAAATGCGATAATACTTTCTGATTTTAGTACGGACAGCGGCTGGGACAATCCATTCAGACCGGATGGCGATCTCTCTCGGGAAGCCGATGAGATCGTCGAATTAATAAAGGGTGGGAAACCGATCACGCCGACTCCGGGTCAGAACGCGCCGCCGTTACCAGGATGCGATGGCAAATCAGGCGATTCGAGTACCAGCCCGCTTCTTAAATCTGCGAATTGTCACGCTAACTCGTCACCGAGGCCCGGTCAGGAGAATGGCAGTGCACGAGGTGGCACTCCTTCGAAAATTGCCGGCAACCAACCTGTTAACGAAAAGGTAAGGTGTTGATGAAAAAGATGCATCACTGCTCGATACAACAACTTGTTCAATTTTTGTGTCTAATGCTAATTATTAATTTGATAGTATAATGTTTGCATTTAAATAAAAAATAAACACAATAAAAAATCTCTAAGAGCCGATGCAAGATATTGTTGCGAATTATGATTTATTTTATATAATAATACAACAAATGGTTTACGTTTTGATCTACACTGGAAAAATATTTATTGGGTTGTTCGGAAAATGCCGATTTTGAAGGAAAATTGAAACGCAGAAGATTTAAATTTTAGTATACATTTATTAAATTTAAATCTTTTGCGGCACGAACTTTCCGGACAACCCAATATAATTACCTAATTATGCTGGGGTTTTTTAATATTATATATTGCAACATAGAAAATTACAGATTATATTAATTTTATATGCAATATATATTTACAAGATTCCATTGAACATGAAATTTTACATACAAAATATAAAATGTAAAGGCGAGCAACTTATTAGTCACTTTGCTTCATCCATTATTTTCTAGGCACGTTAAGTTTACAGATTCTAATTGGTTACAATAACATGATGTCCAGTAAAATCTGGCTAATTAATTCAGAGATAATTCTAGGATATTCTAGGTAAAAATCCTGGTTTTTTTCCAGGATTTATATCCATCGATTAATTTTCATTATTTAATTAATTTTCATCTTAATCATCGGAACGTAAACCATTTGTTGTATTATTATATAAATAAATCATAAAATTCGCAATAATATCTTGCAGCTCTTAAAGCTTTTTATTTATTCTTGATTCATTTTTTGAGTGGCACAATTTCATTAATTGTTCATATTTAAAGTTTGAAGGTCTGCCGAATTAAACTAGAACATTATTAGATACAAGAATCAAGATAAAAATGAAGATAAGTTAATCAGCCATTCGTAATGATGTCTGGTTCAGGTCGGCGCGTCTCGGACCGCAACGGTGGAAGTTGCGAGGATGACGGCGCAGGGCCCGGGCGATGCGTCACAGGTCGAGCACGTCACCCTGAAGAAGAAGCCTAAGTGCAAATGCTGCGTGCTGCAGTAATGATCGCGCGACGGAGCCAGCGGGGACGCGCACGAGAGACGATCCTCCTCCATTATCGGGAGCATAACTTCAGCTTCGTGGCTATTGAAGAAATCACGACTGGGCAACTCGAGGTATCGAGGACGCATCGATGAAGAAGCGACTCGAAGAGGATGCCGGAACAGGAAAGTGCCGGCATTCCAAACACGCTCGAGACCTAGAGAACAGGTCCAGAAGATAATTTCTTAGAGGAAGAAAAAGGTTTCGTCTTTAAAGAAAGTGAAGAAAGTGGAACGAAATATTGGAAATGATGAGAATATGATTGGATATACGAGAACATCAGATTAGAAATCTGAAAAAAATGAAACGAGCAGCAAGTCAAACAAGATGTCAAAGAAGCTTCTTGTATCTTTCAATCATGAAGAAAAGGGAAACAAGAAAGAATATTTTGATGGTAACAAAAGCAAATTTAATCGGAAGAAAATGAGGTAAGAGGCTATCGATATATATTCTTGTTGAGGAGATTGGAATCTCTCTTAAAATGCTCTGGAACATGAAGTTAACCCTTGCCGTGGAAGATTGGACTCTCGCCAGGCTATCTCTGGCTTTCAAACACGGAAAAGAGGGATCCACGTGGAGGATGAGACAAGGAACGTCAGTGCGCGAACATTGAACCGCTTTTCGACAAACAATGATATTTTAATGATGTCACGAGAGAGACCAGAGTTAGAAAAGAAATGGAAAGAGAAAGAGAAAGAAAAAGAAATATATATATATATTATACATACAAAACTATATTGTAGATACAGAATGGTAGCTGTATAGCTTATATGCTTTTACTATCGTGGTTAATAATCATCAAGATTATCGTGATTTAAAAAATGCATCGTACGCATAGAGCGAGAAAGGAAAAGAAAGAATGTGCGAGAGAAAGCGCGAATGTAAATGAGAGAGAAAGGGAGGGATGATGATGAATAATATGACTATATAGGTGGGAAGAATGTGCGCGACGAGACATGGAGGCTGCGTTTAGAGAGCGCGTTATCAGTGTTTTTTGTATCATATTATCCTTCACGTTCTAACGGTGAGGATAGAATGACATAAATAACGCTAATAACGTCTTCTCGAACGCAATTGTAAAGTTCCACGGGACGTCATTCGTCCGTTAGATCTCGATGCAAACAGATATATCGCCGTTTCTGAGGAAGCTAACTTGGCAGCTTTGATCAATTTTTCTTTGCACTGCGAAGGATTTTCAACGCGTCGAACATCACTGTATACAGAGGGAGTGTGCCAAATATACCGCATGCTCATTCGCAAATTTCTGGATCAGTTTTCCTTCAGTGTCACATTATACCGTTTCACAGGTGCAACACATGTATGGCATATCCAACTCAACTTTGATTGTTTATAACTTTTATAAAAATGAATACATTGAAGAAATTTTGTTAAACATAATTAACAACTTTTTTTCAATTAAAAGGATACAACAATATCTAACAAATGTATGTATTTTTATTAGTAAAAATATTATGAGTAATATAAACAGAAGTTTCGAAAAAAATCATTTTCGAAAAAAGCTGGATATGCCATATCGAAAGTGGCATTGAAGAGTTAATAATTTTACGCTTTATTTTTAATTGCTTCTAATTTAGAAATTAACTGATATGTCTATGATCGAGAGAGAGTACGCAGTTTTTGGCATTCTGTACAATAGATAGGCGTTTATTTTATTAAAGTGATTCTTTAGTAAAGTATCGAAAATTTGAAGCACTTTATCAGTATCCATTCAAAATCACAAATATCTGCATAATTTGGATAAAATGTTAAAACTACGTATATATTTTAATGAAATAGTATAAAATACACAATAGAATACAAAAAGTAATGAAATAAAAAGAAGTTGATTTCTTGTAAAATTTTCCAGAAAGCAAAGTCTCGCTTCAACAAAATCGAACAAATCTATGATCGCTTATGATGTCGGCAACTTTGCTATAAATTTGTCTTCAACGATTTCGAATATATTCATTGTAGCAATGCTACTTAGGTTGTTTTATATGACATAATTTGGCAATGTTGCGTTGAATTACATTATAATTGTAAGCGAGGTTTTTATATCGTAATTTTTTAAACTTTAGAGAAGTGGTAATATTTGTGTGTATTTACTCAAAAAAAGTGTCTCCGATCCTTACGTGGCACTGAATTATACATTAAAAGTTACATTTTCAATTTCTCTCATTTCATCGTTAACCTATCTAAGAATTTTGCACGTATATCAACTTCGGCATTTCGACTTTATTATATAAAGAAGTTAGACATTTCTATAGTAATTCGATTTACTAAAGAATCACCTTAAACGCATCGAAGAGTTCCGTAGATAAAATTTCTCTCTTTTTCCTCATCTATTATTTTATACAAAATTCTATTAAAAAATCATTATTCTGTTGCCCTTTTTCTTATCTTTATTTCACTTTTCAAAAATTCATATTTCACATACAAGTAAGAGGCATTAATAATAGGATAAGAATCAAATATCTCTCCCCCATTTTACATTGAATGTATTTCGAAAACAAAATTCCTTTTGAACGATCGACGTTTCAAAAACGTATTTTATCGATAAAGATAAAAATATTTAAGTTCGTTAATTAGTTATTGTATTTTGATCATAATAAATCAATGAAGATTTTCGTAAAATTAAAATACAATAATGCTAATTGCAATAAATGTTATAAGTCGAATGTCCCTTCATATTTATCAGTTTGTTAAATTCATGTTATTCGCGAGTGATTATAGATTTCATTAGAAATTTTATTTATATATTTATATATTTATATTTATATATTTATATGTTAGAAATGGTATAATGAGCTTTCTTCTTAATTCATATTTTCTGAAATCTTTAATGCTAGCCTCATAACTAGTATTTAATGATAAGGCAGCTAATTGATGATAATGTTTCCAATTTTATCTGCGGAACTCTAAAGAAAAAGGATTATTTTTTGCGCAGGTATAAATATCGTTAAACGTGTTATTGCTCTTACAAGGATCGAGTCTTAAAAATCTTCACGCGTGTCTCTTTTAAGACAACTTTTGTTGGATCAGTTGATTACCCTCGAATCGGTAAGTCCGCCCTTAATTTTGTCCGCCACAATGCGAAATTAATCCCGAATCCTTTTTTATAACGATCAATTATATACATGTGAGATTTTTTATCGAATTATGCAAAGTATTTGACTTGATTACAATTTTGTAGCAAAAAATTGGCAGGGAATAAGAAAGAAGAAGTTACTCTTCTTCTGTGGTTAATCATGATGAACAGAATTGCGCCTTTTTGAACATGTCAAGGATTCGAACTTGAACCTCGTCATGTTTCATCGAGTACCTAAGTGCATTTCGTTGATTATTATCATGAGCGTCGCCAGAATTTTTCATAAAGGCACACAAAGGAATTGTTATCTTTCAAAATATAAAATCTTTAGAATTTTATATATATATATATTGTGTGTGTGTGTGTGTGTGTGT
>Ga0157364_1002546_pt1 | contig 17055 bp, 15 predicted proteins | sample AttsexASBM2_FD_111476 | JGI IMG/M metagenome (GOLD analysis project Ga0157364, IMG submission 111476) | Fungus gardens microbial communities from leaf cutter ant in Ribeirão Preto, State of São Paulo, Brazil - Atta sexdens ASBM2 | ecosystem: Host-associated > Fungi > Mycelium > Unclassified ... | reverse complement strand
TGATCAAAAATCATACCTGATGGGAGCTGTCAGCTGTCATAGCAGCTGTTAGGCTAATTTTAGAAGGTAACTAATTATGTCACTACATTGATATGCTTGTATCTCTACCAATACTTATTGCTTTGAGACACATCATATATCATTGTAAATGGATTGATGAGCACTTTCCAACGCAAGTTCAATCATACGAATCTGTCCAGCCATTCATGAGATATTAGCTAACAAAACTTTTACAGTTACTGATGGCCTGATATCTCAGTCATTTGTTGTTTCTTTTGTATATCCCGCATATGTGCGGATAGCCCTCATTTGGAGCTTTCCAGCGCAACTTAGTTTGTGAAAATAGGTCCACTGGTTGTGGAGATACAAGCTGAATAAAGTTTGTGACAAAGAGGAAGCTAGAACAGCATTGAGAAAAGCACAGAAAGAGATGAAGAGACAAGCTGACAGAGGACAAAGGGAAGTTGAAGAATGGAAAAAAGGTGATAGAGTGATGTTGAGTACAAAGAACTTGGTATTTAAGAAAAGGTCAGTAAAAAAGTTGACTGAGAGATATATAGTTGAGGAAGTGATATCAAAGAATGTGGTAAAGTTGAAGCTGCCAGTCTTTATGAGGATTCATTTGGTAGTAAATATCAGTAGGGTTGTGAGATATAAAAAACTGATAAAGAGACAAAAAGTGGGAGAACCTAAATCAATTGAAGTAAATAGAGTAGAAGAATAGAAAGTTGAGAATAAAAGAAAAGTACAAGGAATGATGAAGTATTTAGTATGATAAAAGGTATTTACAGCAGAAAATAATATATAGGAAAAAGAGAAAGATTTGGAAAATGTGAAAAAAGAATGAGTGCTGAGATTAGATAATAAGAGAGAGTAGGAAGAAATGAAAACTTCAAAAAATTAAGAAAGGTAAAATTGAATCCAATCCAAATATGGAGGAGTTTAGGAAGAGTGATTTACTAAAGAAGTATACAGTAAAAATATTGTTTGAGTGGAATAATGGAAAATTTGAAGATAAATATTTAAAAAAGTTAGAGAGAAATTAGGCAAGATGTTAAACTAAGTTTCTTTGGAGGAGAAATCTTAAAGAGGAATGATGTCAAAGTTGTGAATGATGGACTTAGATTTTCTTTCTCTTTTATTTTTTCTTTTCTAATTTTTATTTTGGTTTTCATTTCACTTTTCTTTATTTTAAACTTAGACACAAGATGTGATGGGATGTCACACATTACAGTGTTGTCACATATGTCACATGTCACATGTCACATAATCACATAATATAGAGAAGGATATAGAAGGTTCTAGAATAGATAATTGTTACAATTCAATGACCTTAGATATTACAACTCAAAGATCTTAAAGCTGGTCAATGAGAAGAACCTTGTATAGGGTTTACACAAGAGAACTTAATAGAGAACTCTGTACAGGATTGTCTATCTTATATACCCAGACTAATGGTTTGTGCTACTACTATGATTAGCCTACTCCAAATGACTATATATCTTTCTTAAAATCAATATGTATTATACATGTTATATGACATCATTTCTTCCAGAACCTTCTATCTTCTTCCATTATAACCCTGTGATCATGTGAATGTGACAGGCTTGTGACAGCTATAACCATAACATCATGTTAAACTCTAAATAAAAGAGAAATGAAAATGAAATGAAAATAAAATATAGTCCAATGTTCACAATCCTGATATTAGAGTTGATCAAAGAAAGGAATATTGTATGGTCTATGCTCTACTACTTTAGCCTATTCTAAATGACTATGTATAAGCCTTAAGGCCAACATGCATTAAATACATTGTTATAATATCATTGTTCCAAAAGTTTCTACCACCTTCTATTGTGTCATGTGATCATGTAATAATGTGACAGTGACAGTGTCATAGTGTGACAGTTTGTGATGGTGACTTGTGATGTCATGTTAAATTCTAACTCTAAGTTCCAAAATTGAAAATAAATTGAAAATAAGATAAAATAAAATGAAGTCTACTTTTTCACAACTCTGACAATGATATTGTATAGTATGGCAACAGTATGTTAGTCTTATGGAATACACATGAACTTTAGGATAGGTTAGCTATAGTATGTGCACAAACTACAGTCTATAGTATAAGATAAATTAGTTTGTACTTGAAACCCTATTGAGTTCTCTTGTGTTATTCAAATACACAAGTCATTTCCTATTCTATTGCTTGAACTTAAGTTATAATATTATACTTTTTTATTTATTTATTTAAAAATCAACAATTTATTGCATGGGATATAATAGTAGACTGTGATAGTTACTCTGTAACTATGTATATAAGACAAAAGAAAAGAAAAGAAAAGAGGAAAAACTAGGTAACACTATTCTATACTAAGTAAAAAGAAAACAGTAATATCTTTATGGAATGAAAAAGCTCCTGGATTAAACTCCAGGAATACAACAAAGTTCTTCAAAGATTCCCTATTAGAGTTCCAATAGTTTTTATATCTCCTACATTTGTGAAGAATATAACATCTTGACTTAGTTAGATATGATCTACATAGACATTTGAAAGATTTTCTGGAGAAGAACCTTAGATAATACTTGCCTATTGAAACATGACTAGTGGTTGCTCTTATTGCTCTTATATACAAAGAATTGGAGTGTCCAAGAAGTTTAAGCCAAGTATCACCTTTTGTATAAGAGGGCTTAGTAAGAAGATAGTTATTATTAAGAAGGTTGAGGAAATTGTTCCTCTTGTAATCCAATGCTTGAAATATTATTTGCCAATTTTGAATAATTGAATTGCATTCTTTTTTCTTACTAAAGTCCTATAACAATTTACATGGAAAAATAGGATTACATTTGAGCTGTTTAGTCTCTTTGTTGACAGCAAATGATAAATCCATTTTATACTGCTGGAACAATCCCAGAAGGCTATAAAGTTGTTGGATATTTTGTTGAAAAAGGCTCTAAGGTCTTGTAATATTATAATAGAGTACAGTTGGTAAGGGTGGGAGGATAAATCAAAGATCTGTTATGCAGCATGGATAGCATCAGTGATGATAATAATATAAGTGGCATTTTGGACTTGAATAGCTTGATTAATACTATATATAATTGTAAACAATTCCACTTTAGTAAAAGTAACATTGACAGCATGATGAATTGTTTTGGCATGAATATTGTGACCATAGTGGACATGTAATATTGAAGTAGCAATCTTATTCTTGATGCTAGCATTGGAAATAATAATGACCATTTCTGGATCTAAGCAAGAGTCTACAAAAACTTTGTCAAGATTGTGAATATAAGCATTTACGGTATCTTTATCTTTGTAGTTCACTGTATAAAAAGAGAATCAGCCAGAGAGATTATCTACTAATTGGAAACCAGACAAGAGTTCTTTATGAAGATTATCAAACAAAGGGAAAAAACCATTCAGATGATTGTTGGAATCTATAACAGAACTCTTGATTTTTCAATGTTGTTTGGAAGTCAAGTTCCCCAATGATAATTAATAGGGTCTTGTTTTCTTTGAATTTTGTTTGTCCAAAAGTAAGTTAAAGGTGTGATGTTTTAGTAGAGATGCCATTCTCAACTGTTGTCTTCTGCTGATTTTGTTGAGATATAGGTGTATAGGAATGAGACCAGTAATTATCTCAATTTCCCATATAAGTGATGTACAAAAAGCTCCCATAATTCATAGCACTGCTCTTTGTTGCATCTTCCTTAATATCTTGAGAGAGTGAAAAAGAGAAGTACTTTTGAAATACCATAAAGAGAATTTAATAGTGCAATAAGTATAATGCACATTCTATACAATAGTTGTTTGTGTGAGGGCAACAAACTACTGGTAGAGTTGTTCAGCATTTTCATGTCTTTGATAGTCAATAAGGCTTTGCTGGAATAGTAATGAATATGTTGTTGAAAAGAGAGTCTCCTATTGAATATGAACCTAAAGTACCTCCAATTATTCTTCAGTCATAATATAGAACCTCCTAACAGAAAAAAATCTAAAGAGAGAGGATTAAAAAAAAGAAGATAATAGTATAGCTACAAAAAAGATTTACATTTGATTTTTCATAACTTTTTTCTTGAGAAATAAAAAGACTATCATCTAAAAAAGAAAGAGCAGAAATAGAAATATTATGTCAAACATTTTGAGTCTTTTTTTCGAAAATATGAAAGATAAAGGCAATGTAAAGAGTAGATAGAATAGAAGAGAGAGCAAAAACTTGGTCTATACCTATATTTGTCCTAAAGAAAGGAGAAACAAAATTGTTCTAAATGTACTGAGTTTTTCTATCAATTAAATAGTTAGAAAAGAAAGTGGAGATTCTTGAATCAAATCCTGCTTTGTCCAAAATCATTAAAAGGAGATGGTGATTAAGTGATAGGAAAAAGTAAGTAATGTCAAAAGCTAAAATGCTCATATGGAGACCTTTAACCCATCCAGTGCAAATAATATGAGTAATGTATAATCCTGCATCTGTAGTTTTTCATGGTACACTTGAACCCTTATATTTTATCTTTATTTTATTTTTCTTTTATCTATTTTCTTTGATTTGATTTCTCTTTTTCTTTTATTTTATTTTTCCTTTATTTCTTGGACAATGAAGAGGCACATGACTGTAGTCACATGACACATCACATGAAATGATGTCATAAGCCTAGAACCTAGGAGAAGGGACTAAAAGGATGATATCAAAATATATGTCAATAGTATGTTTATCTCATAATGTACATATTGTGCACTTGTGGGCAACACATGGACTTAGGGTAGAGTATTTATCACTAGCATGGACCATTTATGTATCATATAAATAGTATAGAAATACAGCAGTGACTCCTTGTTGAGTTCTCTTGTAATCCCCACAAGATACTTTACTCTTAAGCTTACTTAGTGGTTTAGTGATTATCTTAACTAGTGGTTGCCACAACATAGTTGAGCATTGTTTTAATTCTCCAAGTTGATTTAGGTGAACAAAATTAGAAGAGATAGATTGAACTTGTAACCTTTTGCTAATAAATTTTTTAATAAGCTTTTTAAGCATATTGAGAAGAATGATGAGTCAAAAAGTTTTTAGAGAATTATAAGCTGTTTTATTTAGTTTGGGAATAATGATCAAAGTGGACACCTTAAAGTGTGATGGCCAAAATCTGAGGTTAATACACACATTAGTGATGTTAACAAAATTCAAGATGTATTTGTTATCAGCTACCAGAACTTTGAGGTAGTGTCAAGAAATGTGATTGGGTCCAGGAGTGAATGAGCTGCTACATTTTTTAATAGCATCATTAAATTTTGCCTTAGAAGATATAAGCTACTTAGAAAGGATTTTTGTTGAAATTTTGTCAAGCAAACACAAATTGATTTACTAATTTTGAGCAGAGTTGAATATATAATGAAGAGCTTGCCAAAGATCTTCTAGTTTGATACACAGCCACCCATTAAAATGTAATGCTTCTATGGCTGGCAACTTGTGTTTGTTGACCCAATTCATTAAGTTTCATAGTCTTTTGTTTTTTGAAGCTATCTCTTGAATTTTCTTGACAAACTCTTTGAATTCTTTTGTTGTGACAACCACTTATCTAATGGTAAATGATAGCACAATCAATAAATCTCAAGTTCGGATATCGTGTGGGAAATTCACAAGAGAACTCGACAAGGAATCTCTGCTTAATTAATGTCCTATTTATACAAATGTGTCTTAGTCCATGCTACCACTAGCTAAGCCTGCCCTATAGTCCATGCTTTGTCCTCATGTCTGCCTCACTCCTTACTCAAGGCCACCATGTATACTCCAGGTGCCCTAACGTCATCTTCCAGACCCTTCTACTATGTTCTAGGCCTATGACGTCACATCATGTGACCTGTCATGTGACTTCCTTGTCACATGCCTTCTTCATCGTCTCTCCAAGAAAAATAAAATAAAGAAAAAAAAGAAAAGTAAAATCAGAAAAAATAAAAGAAAAGAAAATAAAAAATTGTTAGTGTTCAATGTCCCATAACACTTTCCAATCTACCATTGAATTGGAAGTGTGGTATATATTCAGCTTTGTATTGCACTCTTTGTTTCACCATACTTTAGAATATTTAGCAATTTTGATAAATTTGGAGTATTTATTTCAGAAATTTTCTGAGATGATTGTGTATTCTTGTATAACTTCTTCTAGTGATTCTTTATTAGAAATATTGGAAGTATCAATATTTCCTATTACATTCTTGAGCTCAATAACAAACTTTTCCTCTTTCTTATTATTCTTTATGATTGTTTGTTACTTGTTTTGAATGTTTCCTTCTCAATAATAATGTTGACTGTTAAAGAAGCATGGTGAGATAGACTTCATAAATCCAGTAGGATAAAATGATTGTCAATTTCTGTAGAGTTAGCATGAAGAGATATAAGATTGATCACTGAATTAGAATCATTACTGTTATCAGTATATCAAGTGAGAGCTTGAATAGTAGGAGTAGACATCCTAAGATTAAAAAAATCAGCAATTTCCATAAGAATATCAGTATGAACAGAAATGATGGAGATATAACATATCCCCACCATTATTCCTAATGTTAAAATCCTCTGTTATAATAAGAATATTATTTAGGTTTACTATAATATTCTTTAGATATTTTAAAGCAGTTTGCTATTTTTCAGAATAAATATTGATGATAAAAAAAATAATGCTATTATTAAAGAAAGGAATGAGGTTAATATCTCTGTGATTTATAATATCTTTTCTGAGTGAAAATCACAGTTGAACAATTTGGACATTGATATATGTCATGACTCTTGGATGTTTGTTATCATTAGTCAATTGTCTTGAAAAATTAATATACAAAGGATGATTTGGAGCATCAACAATGATTTTCTCTTCTTCAAATATCAAACTAGGAATAGTTTGGATAATGGACCAAGAAGGCTCTTGAATGAAAATAATGTCAAAATTTGTATTATTTTCTAAGATTATGTCAGTAAGAAGTCCGTTCTTTCAAACATTCTGTGAAAAGGTTTTTTATAATCATATACTCACCTTGTCCACAACTAAGTGGATAGATTTGCCTCTGTTTTTATAAAGCTCTTTATATTTCCTTGAATACTATTTCTTGTTGAACTGATACTTCCAAAATAGACATATGTTGCTATCAGCTTAATGCTCCTCTTTGTAGTTAATGCACTTAAACAAATGTGGGCAAAGCTCTTCTTTTTTTGTTTCAAGTCTAAGGGGGTTAGTCTTGAAATTAGCCTTATAACACTATGCAATCTCCCTATAATGTTCAACTTTGTGAGAACTATTATACTTGATGCACTTAGAGCTATATGCATAACACACAAAAGTCATGTGACTCCATTTCCAGTAATTCTTACATTGTAGAACACCAGGATTTATTTTCATACCTTAGATTGTTGCAATATGACTACTGATGTTAAAATACCTATTGATAAGACTTTTAGCCTTGGAACTACTTTGAGCATCCTATATATCAACCCAGATTACTACCATGTCAGATTTGGGAGAAGCTTTGATAACTCAAGAGTAGGAGGTAAGAACAACATCAATAAAGATGTGAGTGGTTTGTAAAACTGTTGCAACTATATCTGGAGTAATAGTGAGATTAGTATTTTCGATATAGTATGGAATATCCAAAATCTTGAGGTATGATTTTGATTGAGGGAGTCTTGGACTCATAACTTCATTCATGTTGACCATATCTATATTTTTTATGTACTTTTTGATAGTGTTAAGATCTAGTATAACTACTACTTTGTTAGTAGTAATAACCAAACCTCTGTTATATATTCAGATAAAATCAGCCACAATGTCTGATTTGATATCTTTGAGCAACCTATTGATGTTGGCTATATGTTTATTCAACATGGTTATAAATCTTTCTATATTTGCTGAGCTCATTGGTACAATAATTTGTTTTCTTGAAAAGCTTTTAGTTGTCATGTTGATCTCCAGCTTTTTTTTATTTGATTTATTTAGGACTTTGTGGATCTTCTCTACTTTCTTAGCTAAAAGATTTAGGAAATACTCTTTAATTTTGACAATATCTTCAATATTGTTCTTGGAAACTTGGGTATATGATTTACTACTTTGATTAGGAGTAGAAGTGAAGGTTATTTTAATCTTGTAGAACTTAGATTTTTTCAGGACTTTTTTTCTTAGCCTTGAAGAGATTGGAGGCAGAATTCTGGAGATGTTAACTTGTTTGCTAGTATATATAGAGTCTTTCTTGGTGTTTGGAACTGTTTAGGAATTTTTGACTTGAACTGTAATGCAATGTATTGTCTAAAAGATCTACTATCTTTGTTAGCAGTCAATTTATTCCATCCTGATTTATAAATGGAAGAGATAAAACCCCAAGTAGCAAAACCAAATTCCACAATTTGTGATATATCTTTGGCCATTTTGTCTTCAAACTTTCATTGTCTGATGAAAACTGCTATTTTGTAAAGCAAACAAGTAATGTTTTTTGCATCACCTTCTAAATAATCATTAATAACAAAAAGGGAAATTAGGCAGAAACTACCATCCTACAGCTATGGATCTACAGGTTGATTAATAGAATATGAAATCATAGAAGGTTCCAAGCTTTGAGGTTCACACATATTGTTGGCAATCATACCATAAGGTTCTGGTGTGGCTTCAATTGCTGTAGCTTCTTTAGCAATGTTAATTTCCTTTACCTTTAGGTCACATAAGACAGAGTAGGTTCATCAGATTTGCTAATCTTGACTTGATCAGCCCATATTGGATTGTTAGCTAGAGCTTGAATACACTTAGGAATATACAGTAGAGAAAACATTAGAGTGCACTGATATTGCCCTAGAAATATTAGTATCTGTCAATATAAACTGATCTCTTAGAGTATTGACATCCATGTTTATTACCATACTATTAGAAGGCTCTTGAAAATTAGTTCAAGTGTTTAGATCAAAAGAAAAAGATATATTTGCTAAAATTCTTTCAGATGCTACTATATGAGATGGTGGTAAGAAAGAAGGAAGCAATGCACAATATTATAAAAGAGAAAGAAAAATAAAATAAAGTTAAGTCTATTGTTTACAACTCTGATACTTTATACAATTAACTATAAGTATCTACTTAAAGTAAAAACTGCATTTTAATATCTTCTCCATGTCACATGATTGTGTGATCTGTGAATATATGTGACAACCATGTGACATGCATGATATCAATATAATATATATATATATATTGTATAATATTATCTATTCTAGAACCTTTATACTCTTTCATGTGTGATATCATAATAAACCCTAATTCTGAGTTCTTAATAAATAAAATAAAATGAAAATGAAAATGAAAATGAAAATGAGAGAAAAATAAAAACAAAGTTGACTATCTTCAACTCTGACACTAATATTATAATTTCAGTATTTTCTACAACTTTCCATTATATATGATTGTAATTATATACAATAGTCATATAACTAGTGATGTTTTATCATATAACACTGTCATGTGTCATAATTATATAATATCTATTATACAAAGAAAAAATAAAAGAAAATCAGAATAAAATATAAGAGTTCAAAGTATACAATGATGTATTAGGTATACATATAGTTGTAGATATATTTCTGTATCCTTATACTTTACTAATTAGTTATTTTTCTCTTCTCTTACTCAGATTTCTACTACCTAAGCTAAGCTTAGCATCATAGATGAGACATTCAGCAGTAGAAGAATTGGCTGGCATGTGTCATATTCCAAGCTCAAAAATATGTCCAAAACATATATAACTTCAATATGACATCAGATCCCCATGGTTATTTGGCTTTATTTGTGCCCAAAACTTTATTGGTGGTTTGGTACTTTATAATGAACTTAATCCCATCAAATTTTCTGCATTTCTATTCTATAGCCTATGTACTAGTCCAGATATATCTAAACTCATATAAGTTATACTTAAAAAGCTGACACTGATTTTTAGATCTTTATGGTAATGAAAATTTTCCATATACTGATAAACAAATTAGAATTAGATTCAGAGCTGAACTTATTCCCATATACCTTCACCTTGACAAAGTTAGCAGAAAACAACATCTAAGAATAGCATCTCTATCTAAACAACATACTCTTAATTCATTTTTGGATAGTCAACATTTGAAGAAGGCAAAATCCTATCATCTATCAATAGGTAACTTGACATCCATATAACATCAGAAAATAAAAAGTTCAATTGTAGACACCAACAATTGACTAAATAAAGTTTTCCTGTTCTTCAATAGACTTCATAAAGAACTTCTACCTGGATTTTGATTAGTAGATAATTTCCCTGATTGTTCCTATTTCCATAAAGTGAATTGTAAAGATACAGAAATCAAGAATGCTCATCTTCATACCCTTAACAAAATCTTCAAAGACTCCCTCTCAAATTCAAACACTGTTCTCATCATTTCTGATGCCAGCATCAAGAATAATGTTGCAACTTCAATATTGTACATTTGGTCTGGTCAATACATTTTGACTAAAATAATCCACCATGTAATAAATATCACTTCCACTGAGGTAGAATTTTTTTTCAGTCAGATGCAGAATCAATTAAGCTGTTCAGGTCTCAAATATTAAAAATGAAAATATCATTGTCATTACTAATGTCATACACTTTGCAAGATGTATCTTTGATTCTTCTCTCCACCCATATCAACTACATTTCATTGCTGTATCACAGGATCTTAGAGAATTCTTTAACAAGAGCTCTAACAACTCAATCACCTTCTAGGATTGCCCTAGCAGTGTAAAATGGCTTCCTTACTCAGCTATCAACAAAGAGACCAAACATCTCAATATTGAACCTATTTTCTCTTATGAAACATCATGAGATTTTAGTAAGAAAGAAGAATGCAACTCAATTCTACAAAATTGGCAAATGACATCTCAAGTATTAGACTACAAAGAGAATAATTTCCTTGACCTGATCAATAACAATAATTTACCTACTAAGCCCACTTATATGAAAGGTGGCACTTGGCTTAAACATTTTGGACATTCTAACATTCTATGTGCATAAGTGATCAGAGCCATTACAAACCATGCCCCTATAAGTGAATATTGTTTGAGGTTTTTCCCCAGAAAACCCTTCAATTGTCTATGTAGTGTTTATCCAATCAAATCAAGACATCACATCCTACACAATTGCAGGAGGTATAACAAATACTGAAATCCCAATAAGGAGTCTTTGAAGAACTTCATCATTTTCCTCAAATTTAATCCAGGAGCATTCTCTTTCCATGAAGGAATCACTTAATAGTGATCTCACTGTTATTATTTTACTTAGTGTAAACTAGTATTGCCTACAACCTCCTTTTCTTCTATTGTTCTTTTCCTTCTCATTTTTTCCTTTTTTTCTTTCTTTTGACATTTAAGTATCTACATTGTAGATACCCCCACCATTTTTTTAAATCAACATTTTATTACACAGAGCACGATGGCAGACTGTGGCAGCTACTTTGTAACTACTTACAAAAGGAGCAGACGTACATGGAACTAAAAATAGGGAGAGAAACAGAAAGAAAAGAAAAAAGAAAAAGAAGAAGACAAGAAAAAATTTATTTAAATTAAAATGTCAGGAAAAGCTAATGCACCCAGATTAAGTTCTAGGAACATGACAAAATGACTTAGAGAGTCCCTTCTCAGATTCCAATAACCATTAAATCTACCACACTCATGTAGAACATAGTGAGTTTGAGTGACCAAACATTTTGAGCCATGATCCTCCTTTGACATAAGATGGTTCGATAGTGTTGTTATCATCGTTGAGTAAGTCCAAGAATTGATTTCCTTTTAGGTTAGAAGCTTGGAACGTCATTTTACAAACTTTGAGAATATCATCGCTTTTGTTCTTCTTACTAAAGTCTCAAGATATTTTGCTTGGAAAGAGAGGAATTAGGTTGAAGGTCTTTGATTTTTTTTCGACCTCGTTATGAAGATGCCACTTGAGACAACTTGGGCATTCCCAAAATTTGATGGAATTGTTCTTGTGACACATGAAGAACTTGTGAAGATCAAATAGGATGGCAACTAATTGAACTTGGTATAGATAGACAGTTGGTTCAAAGATTTTTTTTGCCACATAAATGGAGTTGGTGATAAAAATGACTTTTAACATATTATTGAATTTTAAGGCTTGGTTTATACCACACCTGATGGCGAATAATTTGGCTTCAGTGCTTGTAACATGAACTGCATAATGGACCATCTTAATGATGGGATTGTTAAAGGTGTGCATGTATAAGATGGACATAGCAATGTTGTTTTTGATGCTAGCATCCAATGCTATTATGGCAGTGGAAGGTAATGAAGATGACTCTAAAGTCAAGTTATCAAGTTGTCGAGCATGATGTTTATTATCTTTTCCTTTGTCATGGATGTTGAATACAATGTGATCTGAGAAGTTGTCAATTATTCTAAGTCTGGGCAAAAATTCAGAATGGAGAGGAGCAAAAGACAGGAGACTTTCATTAAACCTATTAGCCATATCAACTAAATGACTTTTGATGAGTGAGTGTTGACACTTGGTGAGAGAGTCGAGATATATAAAGTTTTGTGATGAATGCACATTATTTTGAGGATTGATGAGAGAGCATATGAGGTGGTTAGGTGGAAGTTTATGCATTCTAAGTTGTGATCTTCTACCAAGCTTCTAGAGGTGAAGTTTAATGGGAACGAGCCCAGCAATGGCTTTAATACTGTATGATAGAGATGTTTTAAAGGCCCCTAGGATCCATAAGGCCACTCTTCTTTGCATTCTTCCTAGAGATTTCAGGTGATATGTCATAAAAGCACAGTTATAAAACCAGAGCTGGAATCTATATAATACAATGGGGAGAATGCAAGTTCTATACAGAAGGCACTTCTGAAGGAGATTGATGCCACGGTTTGAGTTGCCAAGTAGTTTCATGCATTTGACCATGGATATTGATTTGTTTGCATAAAAATCAACATGTTGGTGGAATGTCAATTTTCTGTTGAATATGAAGCCCAATGTCAAGATTACAGAAAGTGGACTTAGTTTCTTTTCATCTCATTTCCTTTTTTCCTATTTTCTCTTCTATCTTATTCTCCCTTTGTTCTATTTTTAGTATGTAGAATTAGGATTAGTGATGGCAGAGGTCACATGATACAGAGAGAGTTCTAGAAGAATGATATCATACCACATGGGAATCTCATGGCTAACACATGGTTGTTTAGGGTAGGTTAGAAATAGCTAGCACGGACCATGAGGATCTAGTATATAAAGGTAGACTATTCTGTACAGAGTTCTCCATCGAGTTCTCTTGTGTAAACCCTATACAAGGTTACTTCATGATCCTATCCTAAGAACTTTGATTCATAACACCCAAGTACTTCCACAAATTATTGGGCCATAAGATGGAGCCTCCTAGTGGAGTGAGGTCAAGTGGAGGAGGATTGAAGACTCCTTGGGATCTGTTAAAATGAAAAATTTCAGTTTTAGAGTGTTTAACTATAAGACCAAATTTTTCAAGCAACTTGGTTAGTATATTGTAGCTACAAAAGAGATAACTGTTCGAAATGTTAATGGACTTGTTCTGTGAGATAAAGAGACCATCATCAACAAATGAAATGATAGAAATTGGAATTTTTAGATTTTTAAGGTGATTTTCTAGGATATAGATGAATGGAGAGAGATAAAGAGCTGATAATATAGGAGAGAGCACAGAACCCTGGCCCACTCCTACATTGACATTACATATGGGGGAAGTGAAATTGTTCCAAAGATAATTAGTTTTCCTATCCACGAGATAATTGGAAAAAAATGAAATGATATGATTGTCAAATCCCACTTTCTTCATGATGAGAGTGAGGAGATGGTGGTTGAGTGATGGGAAAAACTGCGTGATATCAAAAGCGAGGGTACTTGTTGTTAAGTTCTAGATACCCCCACCATTTTTCTTTAAATCAACAATTTATTACACGGCGCGCAAAGGCAGACCATGGTAGCTACTTCGTAGCTATGTACAAAAGAAACAGACTAACAAGAGGACTAAAACTAAAAGAAAAGGAAGAGGAAAAAGTAAAGTAAAGTAAAAAGGGACTAATCAAAAAGAAAAGAAAAGAAAATAGATAACTAGGGCATTCCCAGAATTCAATGGAATTTTCTTGATTAGTTTTGAAGAAATGACGCAGCTCACTAAGATGTGGTGTAAGATTGGTATGAATGTGATTTGCTATCAAATATTTTCTTCACAGCATGGATAGAATCAGTGACAACAATGATTTTTGACACTCCTTCTTTAATGCAGGCTTGATTGATGCCACATCTAATAGCGAACAATTCTGCCTCTGTACTTGTTATGAACACTGCATGATGAACTGTTTTGATAAGAGGATGGTTGGCTAAATGTATATGAGATATAGATGTAGCAATATCGTTCTTGATGCTAGCATCGGTTATGACTAAGGCCGTAGATGGAGAAGAAGAGATTTGGAAAACCATTTTGTCAAGTTCCTAAGCACGTATTTTATCTTTTTCTTTTTTATTAACTAAATTAAAAGAAAAACGATCTAAAAAATTGTCAGTTATATGGAAACCAGGAGTAAACTCCGGGTTAAGAGGAGAAAAGGATGGGAAAATACCATAGGCCTTCTTGCATAAGTCAATTAAATGGCCTTTGGCAATGTTCTTTTGTTGATTCATAAGAGATCTGACTGAGTGGAGGTTGGGTTTCATGAACAAATTGGGTAAGTCATCCATCAGGTTTCTTATGATATGATTGGTAGAAAGTGCAAAGGGTCAAATTTGAGATCTTCTTGCAAGTTTTTGAAGGTGAAATTTAATAGGGATAATTCCAGCGATTGCTTCAATGCCTTCAGTAGGCGAGGTTTTGAATGCCCCTAAAATCCAGATAGCAGCTCTTCTCTGCATTTTGTCCAAGATTTTCATGTGGTACAACATAGGAGCATTGTTGTAGAACCAGAGTTGAAAGCTGTATAATGCTATAGGAAGGACGCAGCATCTATACAGTTGTCATTTTTGGATGGGATTGATTCCTCATGACAAATTTCCCAAAAACTTCACACATTTGACTGTAGATATTGCTTTGTTCGAGTAGTAGTCGATATGTTGGTGAAACATTAGTTTTCAGTCAAAGATGAAGCCCAAGTACTTCCAAGTATCCTTGGGACATAAAATAGGGCCCCCAATTGGCAAGAAGTCTAATGGAGGAGGATTAAAGACTCCATGTGATCTGTTGAAATGGAAATTTTCAGTTTTCGCATGTTCAATGACGAGACCAAAGCTGTCAAGAAGTTTTGAAAGTACATTATAACTACAAAAGAAATGAGAGTTAGAAATGTCTAAGGATTTGTTCTGCGTGATAATGAGACCATCATCCACAAATAAAAGAATAGAAATTGGAATTTTAAGATTTTTAAGACGTTTTTCAAGAATGTGTAAAAACGGAGAGAGATATAAAGCCGATAAAATAGGAGAAAGAGCAGACCCTTGGCCTACTCTCACATTGACTTCAAAATTAGGAGAAAATAGGTTGTTCCATAAGTAACTTGTTTTTCTCTTGACTAAATAATTCGCAAAGAAAGAGGAGACTTCAGACTCAAGACCTGCCTTCTCAAGAATGAGAGTGAGGAGTCAGTGGTTGAGTGATGGGAAGAATTCTGAGATGTCGAATGCAAGAGTACTTGTCATTTTGCCTTTAACCCATCCTAAACGAACAATATGAGTGAGGGCAACACCGGCATCAGTGGTGGACTTGAATTTTAATCCACCTAATTGATTCGGGTGGATAAAATTGTTACTTGTGACTGTGAATTGAATTCTTTCCGCAATGACCTTTTCAATGAGTTTCCCTAGGGTATTAAGGAGGACAATTGGATGAAAAGATTTAGATTGATCATATGACATCTTGTTGGGTTTGGGTATTATCACAGTAGACGAATACTTGAAGTAATTTGGCCAGTGTCCTAGATTGATGCATGAGTCAGCAATGTTGATGATGTTGACAAGGCATTCATCTTGTTTGACAATAGACTTCAAATGACGCCAGGTTAAATTGTCAGGGCCAGTCGCTGACAAGTCATTGCACTTGCTGATCGCTTGATTGAATTCTTCCTTGGAGAGAGGGTACCATCGTGAAGTGGCTTTGTGCTCAATTTCGCCAAGGATGTTGAGATTGGTCTGGCGATTGAGGACAGTATTGAATGTGCTATGAAGTGTGTCCCATAGACTTTCTGGGGAGAGGCATGGACGATCATTATGTTTGATGGCTTTGATGGCAGGAAGTTTGCATCTACTAATCCAATTCATCAGTTCCTAAGGGCCACGACTTTTATTCACAACTTCTTGAATTTTTGCGTCAAAGAAGGATCTCTTGATGTTCTTAACTACCTTTTTGAAACTCTTCCAATTGTCAAGGCTTCTTGCCATTCTATAGTTATTGAGAGACCGACTACACTCTTCCATCCACCATTGTTTGGAATGTTTGGAAATTTTTGATTTCTTGGCATTTTTTGTCCATGCTTGGTCAATAATCACCCCAAGTTGATTAACTATGCGTTCCAATTTTTTCATGTCTCCAATGTCAGACGTGTCCAAGTTTTTGAAGTTCGAAATGATTTCTTCAATAAAGGCAGTTTCCTAGTCACTTTTTGGAGGAATCAAAAGTTTTGAAGTGCAAATAACCTCTTCATAAATGGGGATATCGATGGATAGAGGAGTGTGATTGGATGACAGACAACTTTCAGGAAGAATAGAGTGATGATTGAGTTTGGACGACCCATAACGAAGAAACATGAGGTCGATTACAGAATTTGCTTCTCCTGTAGTATCAGAATACCTAGTCGGACAAGGGTTAATGGAAGTTGATAAAGCAAGATTGAATGAATCTGCTATAGTAATTAAACTGTCACTAATAGAAGAATGGAACAGAAAAGACGAGTCTCATAAACTGTCTCTAATATTAAAATTGCCTGTCATAAGGAGAACATTATCGATGTTAACCTCAGTATCCTTAAGATACTTTAAGGCAGAATGGGAAGAATCAGAGTAAACATTCATGA
>Ga0157364_1002544_pt1 | contig 17057 bp, 10 predicted proteins | sample AttsexASBM2_FD_111476 | JGI IMG/M metagenome (GOLD analysis project Ga0157364, IMG submission 111476) | Fungus gardens microbial communities from leaf cutter ant in Ribeirão Preto, State of São Paulo, Brazil - Atta sexdens ASBM2 | ecosystem: Host-associated > Fungi > Mycelium > Unclassified ... | reverse complement strand
TCTACGAGGGACAGTTGCGTCGAGCAATAAGATGAGCCTTCAGAAGAAATGCGGCGACGTCACGCCAAGGTGCTAAATGGGTGACGACAATCTCTTTGTGATGCCAATTATTTCAAAAACTTTGAATTAAGTTTTATTGTACCAGAAGCTAAGAGACCACTTAGAGCTTTGTAATTTTTATGCTCGTATTAGATTATGGAAAGAATGATTTTACTGAAATATCAAAAAGTTTAGCTAGGTACAGATCTGAAAATAATTTTGTTGAATATCAAAATAATTATGTAGAACTGCAACATTGATGGCAGTTTTAATATTCTAGCCACCTGTTTAAGCGCTCTACGTAATTATTTTGATTATTTAATAAAATTATTTTCATAATTGAAAAGCTGTAGCTAAATTTTTAGATATTTTTGCAAAATTCGTTCTTTTCTTATCGTTCAAGGAAGGAAGGAAATTTTCAAGATTTTAAGTGCTAGGTTTTATTACTTACACTAGATTTACAGATGAATAGTTTTCTTGATATTCGCTTGATAAAAAAATGGCAAACAGATCTCTTCTTTTGGATGAAATTATAGTGTGCATTCATCATCTTCATCATCTGCATAATAACGTTCATTCTGGAATCCGATGATTATTGCTTCGAGAAACGCAGCGTGCAACAGAAGAAGAGGAAGAAAAAAAAGAAACGTAGCTGAAGGATAAGTGAGCGCTGGATGGATCGAGAAGCAAGAGATAAGAAAAAACAAGTTATATACATTAGAAAGAAAGAAGGTGCTAAGCAAACAGGACAAGGCAATAGGAACCATAACGTAATTTTGACAGAAATAACGCCGCCACATTTGCTGAAAGACAATAAGTTTGCGACACTCTTGCGGATCTTAGAATAGTTTAGTGTCGGTTGCTGTCTCTCTCTTTCCCATTCCGCTCCCTTTCTCCGTTTCTCTCCTCTCGGTTCTCCTTATATCTACTCTTTCCTCATATTCTCTCTTTGTACGAGTGATGTTGGCGCCGACATACTCTGAGCTTGCTGTTCAAACAGACGCTGGAAATCTATCAGTCACTAGAGTCGTCGATTGACTTTTATTAATACAAGACTTTTATTAATACGATCGCTATTGACACATTTAGTTACTTATTATCGAATTGTATTCAGATATATTCAGATATGTTCAGATTATATTGAATATACGATATGTATTATAAATTTTTAATGCAAAATGTCTCTCTCGAATTACAGTCTATTGACTGTAATTTCGTCAAATATGTATTTCATTATGTCATTCATCTTGTAGCAGCCATCATACATTGGAAACAAAATAAAGATAAGGAAAGTAGCCTTTGTTCGCTCGCTATACGGCAGGAGTGCTGCAAATCGATATGAAGTATTCCAGCGTTGATTCTGGGTTATTAAGTCGCATCTGGTCGGCGGTACCATTCGCGAAGCCATTTTTCCGGAAACAATGTCGCGACGAGTACCATTGAGGAAGGGTTGCAGACTTAACCAGGGGTTGAGGAAAAAGCAACGAATAAGGGCACGTCCGTACCTCGTGCCTGTTCATGTATTTCTTTTTTTTTTTTCACCGGTATTTAGAACCTCTCGAGAAGAAAAAGCATTCAATGGGGGTCACCGAGGCTAAGACGACGAATCGGCGAGCGCAGCGGGCACTCCACGTATTATCCAAACACGCACTTTCGTAGGTTGCGTTAACCCCTCTATGCGCGCCTATAAACGTGTACGTAAACACACGTGTAAGTGCGCAAAGCGAAAGAGCGAGAGAGAATGATACACGTGAACGCGCGATGAAGGCAGCAACCGTTTTCGATGTGTACCTCGTATAAAGGGTTATTCGCTCGGCCTACGGATTAATGATAAAAAAGGAAAACGACCCTGAAATACGGGGTCTTTTCAGGTTCGGGCCTTTTTGAAAATTTTAGACTCCCTCTACGCCGCGCCTCTCGGACAACTGTTCCGCTTCCATCTCTCTACGGTTTCGGGATCGGGCTCCCGATTCCCCGCTCTCTGAGCAGCTTTAAGAACTACATATAAAAGGGTTTGAGCTCAAAGCCGCTGGATGCGAGGAGGAAGGGAGCTCCGGCTACGTGTCGTCCTGGGGGTTTCACATATTTTTTAAGATTTGCTCTTTAAGCCCCGTCACGTCGTGCATATTCTCCATTTGGTGCCATCAGTAACGGCGTGATTCCGCGTGGGTGGTATCTTCCTTCTCGTTAAAGGGGAGCATCAGATCATCTTGCTTTTTTTTCTGCAATACAATAATAGATGTAAGATGGGCTTTTATGAAATTCAATTTTTTAATTTTCTAAAGTCTAAAATCTTGAACTTGTGACTCAAAGAGTATTGTTGTTTCTCGCTATTCAAATGAATTAATTTTAATATAATTCTAATTAATTAAATTTATTTCATTTAACTGACAATGAGTAAAATAAAATTAATTGAATATTAATGAAGAAAATAATATGATGGAATACGAAATATTTTTTTCTTCTCAGTAATTCTCAAGCATTTTAATTTGAACGATAACATCATTCGTTCTGCACCGAGACTGCAAATCGATCGGGTTTTTTCTCCTCAAAGCATTTCAAGGCCGCGGTGTGTTTCACTTACATACCATCACGATTTTGGCACGCTTCCCGGTTTGCATAATAAGCCATCGAAATATTTGACATTCTTGGATATAGAGAAGTTAATCGAAATCATGCAATGTGCATGTTATATTCTCCGAGAACTCTGGCTATTTAATGTTTATCCTTAATTGATACGATGATGCCTTATTGTACGTTAGGCCTTGGCTCGAGAAAAGCACTCCTCGATTACATACTTGAAACTTCGACCCGGCAAACAACATACCGGTCGGCAACCAGCGCGGATTATAAATTTGTACAAACAATAGTTTCCCGCAACGTGAAAGCCAAAGGTGTCTTTAATGAGCAACTATACAAGATACGTGACATCAAGATACGCTGCGTTGCGTAATTATCCAGCCAAAGGATAAGTTAATCGCCGTAACCGAATGTTACGCAACGGCGCGTAACTGGAAGCATATCCGGTGACACCGGCGCTTATTATTAAATCGGCCGGAGTTACTCGACTTCGCTGAAGAGCGATCTGATCCACGTGAGTGCCAGTAGAACTTTTGGATTCGCGAAGAAGTAATGTGAAGCAAAATACTTGCTGCTTCCATCCAAAGATGTATATTTCTTATTATAACTTGGGAGAATAATGTTCTCTCTCCCGCTACACTTTTTTCCTTCTCGTAACACTCGTCTCTCTTTCTCTTTTTCTCTCTTTTTTTCCTTTCTTAGTCCCTCTTTCTTTCTCTTTCTTTTTCTTTCCTTCTGAAGACTAAATTCTTTCTCTTTTTATACCGAGATACGCTCTTGCAGAAACGCACGGGCAGCCAATGTACGCGCGTTCCCTCCGTTTCTGACGGGCACATATACCACGAAGAGCGGGGAGTCCCCGCGAGAGAGCCACGAGAAATATTCGACAATTTTTAAACTCGTTCCTGAACACGCGGGCATTCAAACGCGCGCGCAGCCTTGCAGTCAGCAAGTAGGAATTTCTGAGAATCAGCCTCGTCCTGGTAGGGTGCACTGGATGACGCGTGTGATAGATGTTGGTGGGATTAGGACATTCGAGGCCCGGAGGACACTTCGGTTTCGGGCAATATGACATATGATTTGTTATCGTTCTGTGATCGACTCCGTGGCGTTCGATAAATCAAAGAAAAACAGTCGCAACACTTTTGTTTTTAATTCGTTGACATGATCTAACTATTATATACAATTATCTTTTCATATGTCACTCATCTCATGCTGCTCAGTATTTTAAAAAAATTGAAGCTATTATCGAATTATAATAGAATTGAAAAGAATTGAAAGAATTGAAGCTAATATCGAATTATATTGAATTATAACAGAATGGGAAATCCTTTCAATAAGAATACGAATATATATATATCCTGCATGGCACAGATTATTCCAGAAATGTTTCAGCAACTGTAATATTCCTCTAATATTGTAATAACACTACGACATAGAAGCTTGCAGCAACATTGCTACTGTTGTAGCAATACTTAGGTTTTATTTTTTAAAAATGAAAAATAATACCATTTGGATTTCATTTTTTAATTTGGCGCAACAATTTTTTTGTTTGAGAAGCACTTTTATTTTTATTTTTATTTTTATTATATTTTATATATTTTTTTCGAAAGATTAACTTTTTATGAAAATCATTTTATATGTCGCACGTCTCAATTTTGTAGATTTAAATATCTTCAGTATGTAATGTATCAATCTAATACCCAGCAAATGGCACAAATGAACGTTTGTAAAAGAGGTTTGTTGTTCACAATATTCGACATGCCCGAATAATAAAATTTAAATACATTCTGGCAAGAAATGCAAATGTGGCCGCTTGAGAGTGCTTTAACTGTGGAATTATTCGTTTAAGTAAAAAAAAAAAAGGGAGAGAATGGCATAGTGTGCGCGCACAGTTCATTTCCATCTCTCGTGTGCGCATTACCTCGGGAGATAATTATCGCGAGCGAGGATTGGTCAACCGAATTGCGTCTCGCGCTCAATATTTTCTTGCGTGCCGCGGCCGTTTCAAGTCTTTTAGAAGAGCTATGAACGCGCGCGCCAGTAAATGCTTACGCGCCTCTCGCTTTGCCCGCGGCCACGCCGCGCTTTTTGCATATGCGTATTGCGATCGGCCCGATAGTTTTTTTTTCGCCGACCATTCTTTCCTCTCCCGCGCTCTCTTTTTTTTGCTCTCTCTCTTTTATTTCGCGGCATACCCATACGCGCGTCCATCGGACAACCAGTTTTCGGTCGCGCGGGAGAGCGCCATAGGTCGACGAACGTGCTCATAACTCGCGATATGTGTATCAGAAGTCATTCTGGTATGCGCGACTCCTCTGGCGATGTGAACGCGAATCGTATTATCCAGAATGATAGTATCGCTCAAGAATACACGGTCGGTAAAATAAGATGGTTGCCTGTAGAGGAATGTATACCAGCGATCTACAGCTAGTATCGACCGAATACCTATTTGACTATCGCATGGAAATTCGAAAAGAACTCACGTAGATTTCTAGGACAGTATGTGATCTATTGAGATTTTGAGCTTTGAAAATTTTGATGTAACTTTTGGATTTTTAATATTTTACAAATATTTTGTTATATTATTATAGCACATTTTGTACTATATCGAAAATATATTAATGTAATATATTCACTTTAAATAAAAGTGAAGAATCTTTCTATTGAGATATTATTGTTTATTTGATTTAATATTCTGAAATATTTTTTCGTACTTAATAGTTGATTTAATTTAATAAATAAGAGTTTTCTCACAGAAAACTAAAATGAAAACGCAAATCTCTAGCATTCAATTTTGAAATTTGATACAATTTTTATATTACTTCGCAAATATTAGGTGTAGTAAAAAGAAATCCATTATTTTTGCATGAAATTGAATGGAAAAATAATGGATTTCTTTTTATTACAGCTAATATTTGGGTATTGTATCATATTTTGCGTTAAATAAAACTATGTTGATGTAATATATATATACGAGATCTGATAAAAAAATAAGCGGACTTTTTTAATTACTCGGCAACGGAGCGTCCTAGCGACATGCAGTTTGCAGCACTACAATTGTTATAATCTTCCGAGTAACTGGGTTTTTTTAATTGTTTACATCTCATTTAGTTTCAAAATTATTGCTATTTAAGTGCAAAACGTATTTTAGTGTATTGAATTTTTAGGAATTGATTTTAATGTTGGGAACAAGAAAAAGTCGCAGAGAACAAGGTCTGAGGAGGCTAGGGGAGGATAGTCTGATTTTTGGCACAAAACTTGCGAATTGACAAGGCTGAGTGGGCAGGCGCATTGTTATAGTGAAGGAACCATTTTTCGAAACGCCGTCATATGACTAGTAGTTGATTATTTGATCTTGAGGCAAAAATTGCAAAAATTCATTTCGAGGCGAAAATCACGAACACTAAAATACGTTGCACTCAAATAGCAACTTTGAAATTAAACTTACTTTTAATTAAATAGAAACGGACAATTATTATCGAGATATTCTTGTTTATTTGGTTTATTAAATGAAAATCAATATACGAGATTAACATACGTATATAAACATACGTAAATGATAAACGCCATGAGGGTTTATTTGATTTAATTTTTATAATATTAGGTATGGAGAAAAGTTTGTGGCATTTTTTTAATGCCATCTTAACGGGAAAAATGCCACGAACTTTTTCCCGCACCTAATATATTTTTCGTACGTCGACGTATCAGTCGTTTTAATTTAATAAATTAGATCCTCCCTCATTTGTCGCAGCCTTGCTCAGGCAGAGTATGTCTCCGGTGGCGGATTCTCTGATGAGTGGTTCCAAGACATCAGTGTCCCAACCAATCATCGATTATTCCCGATATGTGAGAAGATATGCATCCAGTCAAGAATGCGGCAGTACGTATTGCAAAGAACTGGGTTGTAGGGAGCACTTTCATTGTCTGGATTGTAGCGGAAGAGTATTTGTGAAGAAGGAAGAGATGATCAGGCACTTCAAGTGGCATAAGAAGAGAGACGAGTCTTTGCAGCACGGATTCATGAGGTATTCGCCGACGGACGATTGCTCGGAAAAGCACCCTGGCCGGTCTTGTCCGCACAATAGAAAGCAGACCCACTATCACTGCATTCACGAGAATTGCGACAAAGTGTACATATCGACATCGGACGTGCAAATGCACGCAAATTATCATCGCAAAGACTCTGCCATCATACAAGAGGGTTTCCAGCGATTTCGGGCCACCGAAAGTTGCGCGACTGACCATTGTCCGTTTGTTGGACAACGTACCACGCACTTTCACTGTCGTCGACCAGGATGTCGGTTCACATTCAAAAATAAAGCCGATATGGGTAAGAATGCTTGCGTGATTAATGGTCGCCCATGTTCTAGATCGCGTCTATCGTCAATCAAATCCCTTTATTGAAAACTTATATAGCATGTCAAACGTTACAGATTTAATTCATATACTGAAAAACAATTACGTTGATAAATTTTGTATTTAACATATCTTGTTATATTCTCTATAGAGAATATCACTCTCTAAGAGAGACTCAGAAACTGATCATAACAGCCATTCATGTTCTGACAAAATCCTGCAAATAAGAAAAGATATGTGCCATCTGGCTGTAACTAATGCGAATTACCAGAACTAATCAAAAGGGATCAATCTCTGATTAGAAGACATCTAATATTGTTGTTTCAAATTTTCGTGATTAATCTACAAGATTTCTTTTATTTTTTTTTTTCAGACAAGCACAAATCTTATCACATCAAGGACGAGCAACTAGCGCGCGACGGTTTCAAGAAATTTATGAAATCGGAAGCCTGCCCTTTCGATCAATGCCGATTCTCCCGGGTTTGCAATCACATTCATTGTATACGACCGCACTGTAGCTACGTTTTGCATTCGTCCGGTCAGCTTTTTTCACACAAGCGAAAACATGATCGTCACGATACAGAACTTGCTTATCGGAAGTACAAGCCGGTCACTACAGTAGGTGGTATTCGTCCACCTGGGTCATGGGCGCCGGACGAATTAAGCGCTCAAAGTTTATCTTTAAGTTTGAACGGTGAGAGCTCGAACGAAGGTAGAGGTTCTCCATCGTACTATTCTTTGGAAGATTCTTTTCAAAGTGCTAGCGACCTCGCTATGGATCTCACTGCTCCGACCACCATTACGGCCAGCGGAAGTTCCGTTAATCTCGAGCAGCAGCAACAATTTCAACAACTCACCGCCGCCGAATTGGCCTATCTGATACCGGCCACCTCGGATTGCGTCTGTAACACCGGCAGAGAGCACCATCATTGCGGATTAGACCGCTGTGGAGCGACCTTGAAGGATCCTCGGGAAGTTAGAGAACATCTGAAGGAACATGAGACGCAGGAACGTATAACAGACGCTTTCTTTGAAGAGGGCGGCTGCGATGATAATTGTCCGTACGCAGACAAAGAGAAGCATTATCATTGCAATTGGGAGAACTGCCGAGAAGTGATACTTTCCACTGACAAGCCATTTCGTAGATTGCAGCATTACAAGATTCACGAGTACAGCCGACAATTAAATCTCTCTTGTTCTTCGCATGCTCTTTCTTCCGATGTTACATTGACCCACCTGACAAACATCGATGCGATGTTCAGGCGAAAGCGCGGTAGACCTCCTAAAAATCGCGTGATAGAAATCTGGTCAGGCGGCGACCCCGCGACACACACTCACGATTCGCCGCAGGCGATCTTCACAAGTTTTAAGCTCCCCAAACCGCAAACTCCTAATTTAACATCTAATATGCTAATGGATGATCGAGAAGGCAGCGTGTCGCCCTCGAACAGTTTGGGCGAGCCCGATGGATTCGCTACGTACAATTCAGAAGGATGTCCGGACACGGCTTGTGTGCTTAGATCAACTAGGCATCATCATTGTTCCCAGTTACGATGTCATTTTTCCACCGATCGACCAGACCAACTGCTCATGCATAGTAAAGATTTTCACGACAATGTCGACATACCGCCAGGCTTTGCCTTCTATGACAAGATGGTCGACTGTCGACTGACTGGCTGTCACAGTAATCGCGTTAATCGGCATTTCCATTGTACTAGACCGAATTGCGGGTACTCGTTCGTTAGATATTCAACAATGGCATTGCACGAGAAGCAACACTCCTCCGGTCACGTCGAACCTTGTGGTCAAGAGTCGAGCAATCAAGAATGTCAAACACAGCTTCAATCATTGGTTCAGGAGACGAAACCAAGAATCCAAGTGAAGAATCCAGCCGAGTTGATCGAGAAGCTTGACGAGAGTCTAACGGCAGCTGATCAGGAGAGCAGATCGATAATCGAGGACAAGGAATCCGAACTTGCGAATCCTGATAATGGCAAGACTACCGGTAAGTATGAGAAAAGAGCGTACTGATCAATGCACCATAATATTTGGGCAAGTTCATTCAACAATAATCTTTTTTTTTTTTTTTTTTTAAGAAACATCAGATACTTTCTTTCACTCAAGTACATATGCATGCTTTTCTTGCACGTAGTCGCACATCAGTTTATATGTCACATTTTGCGTTTGTCATTGAAGTAGGATACTCTTTGCTATTCTTCCGTTGTTTTGTCTCATGAGAGTATTTGTTTTCTCATGTATATATACTATATACACGGTGGTTGTATTCATAGCGGGCTGTATATTTGAAGTGTTGGTTGTTTGGTTGATTGTTGCTAGTGGTGAGGGCGGCTGGCACCTATTATCCGGTCAGCGGACCGCCGAGCGAACCCGCACTTCCGGGCGTCGTGCTATCCATGCGAACTTCCGTGCACCAAGGTTCGTCTATCTCTTTTCGACCAAGTTTTGTGCTTTTGAGAGTGTTTCTGTATTAGTAAATTAGTTCTCTTACTTACGTCTATAGTGTTTGCGGGCGTACGATCCAAGCTCAGAGAAATCTTTGACATTGCAGAATCGCCGGTTATATCATCTATGAGCACTACCTCGCCGCACACCTTGTATGGACCGGAGCAAAGTTGTAGCAGGCCGTTCTGCAAGCTGAAACGCAAGAATCATTATCACTGCAACGCGTGTAATCAGGCTTTCTCCGAGTTAGATCGCTTGGTTGCGCATATAGCGAAGCATTCGACCGGTGCCATTCTCAGCCAGCAGCAACACGACATGGTTAGCCCGTCGCCTAATCAACTGCAGCATGATTACATCACGCAACTGTCGCAGAAACATGATTTTATGTCGCCGAATGCTCAAATGGCTCAGAACATTCAGAATTTTCAGAGCCAAATGCAACGGCAGATGCAGCAGACTCTTAATCAACAATCTCAATCGAAAGACATCAAGTTGGAAAAACCGAGATGTAGTATCGATATCGGTGTGCAAAATGTCCCGAACGTTAAGCGGGAACCGTCCGAAATTGTATGTAGGGACGAAGGCAATAATACTGCGATAGATAATCACGAAAACGGTCAATTGACGCAACCACCAATTCAACCTAGCAATATGCAACAGCCTTCGATACCGACAAGCTTCGAACTCGATCTCAGTCACGGCTTTCACTTTCCGAGCCCCGCTGTGATGGCCGCGATGAATCAACAGATCGCCCTGATGAATCAGGCCTTACCGCCGTTTCTTCAGCATGGTGGAATGTATGCCGGCGGACCTGGACTGATGTTTGCACCCGGATTACCACCGACAAATTTTCTCCCACCTGCGAGAGACGAAAATCCTCTAGCTTCACTAGCAGCTAATCTTAATTTGAATAAACGATCTCTCTCACCGCCAGACGCTAATTCGCCGGAAGCCAAGAAGCAAAGACTTCATCATTCAATGCGTATGCTGAAGGATGAACCTGTACCAGAAGGATATGTCAGGTTGGTGTAATTGCTATTAGAAGTTCTCTTTATGTTTTCTGATTGGATATACTTTTAGATACTTTTAGATCTACAGGAGTAATTCTATCTTAGTAAAAAAACTTCCAACAGTTGTAAAATAAATATTCTGTTGAACATAGCTATTGTTTTGTTAATGATTGGTTGAAAATTCAATTTTATTTTATTGCTGTTACAGATTCAGATTCAACGAGGATTGCAGGTATCCTCATTGCGGCTACAGAGAGCATCAAACTCACTTTCATTGTATGCGTCAAGATTGCGGCTATTCGTTCTGCGACAAAACTCGATTTGTGCAACATACCGCAAGGCATGAACGGCTAGATACCTTGATGGGAGGTGATTTCCAGCAGTATCGGGCTAACGTACCATGTGGCAGGGCTCAATGCGCATATACATCATCCCTCGGATCGATGCAAAACAAGGCGTCACATTTTCACTGTTTGAAGTGCGACTTCGTCTGTACTGACACGAATAAGGTGGTCGCTCATCGGCGGCAACATGCCAAGCTGGACAGTATCGCAGCGGCAGGTTTCCAAAAGTTTACGCCCAGTCAACCATGTGGAGCTGTGCAGTGTCAACACTCTGGCAAACAGACGCATTATCATTGTTTGCAGTGTCAATATGCAGTATTGGGTCTGGCGCAAATGTCGGCGCACAAATACCGACACATGGACACTTAACGATCTCCCGTAGAATTTCTACGCGTTACAGGACGCCCGAATAAAACATTACTTTGGTCCCTGTAGACATTCCCTAGAGAATGGCGTTGCCTATTCTTCTCCCGACTAGGTGGAAAATCGAGCGAAACCAGTAGGGGACTAGTCAACGACTTTGTCGCAACTCGATGCCCACCGTCGATAATTGTCCCGCGTAAAAGAAAGTCTAAAACGGTCGTCCGCGAAATTTCGAAAGACGCCCTTTAAAAGACAAATTCCTAGTCCCTATAGACATTCCCCGAAAAAAAAAAAAACTTGAATACCTCGATTGTTCACGATCGAGCAACGTTCCTGGTAATATGGATGATTAGTGGCAACCTGTAGGGGGCTAGTCAATAACGTTTATCTTCAGAACGAGTACTATTAGGTTGAGAGCTTTGAATCAAGATACGTTTGGTATCTGTAGCTACGTCGAGGAAATACGTTGAGGCGATTCGGTCTTTTTTGTTTTTTGTTTTTGTATATAGAATTTAAACATTGAGGTAAACTGGCGATGAAGAATCGGAGAAACATACGCATCGAGCAATCTTTACAGACTCTAGTAAACGCTTCCACGTATAAACAAGAACTTTGATATGGGATAAATTCAATCAAGAATTACGAGATTTATGTCGAATCTTAAAATATAATTCTTTCGGATCATGAATCTTGAGAACCGGGAACGAGGAATGCGAGAATCTGGCGTAGCAGTAAGACAATAATACGAAGACAAGTCTATAATATAGCTTTAGCATGAAAAAAAGACAAACTATAATATTTAATAGGAGAAAAAAGGTACCCTGTACATTTTTCCCTTTGTTAGTATCATTCTGTGTACCCTCCGCGTGAAGTCCTTACGACAATCTAGGTAATAGAATAGTTTAATGCATTGTCCGTAAAGAATAAAGAAAAATAGTAATACGAAGTGGCAAGTCGGCGACGCGACAATTGATACTCTGTATGCATTGCGAGATAGTAGGGATTAATGCGATTGTCATATCTTTCGCTTTGGTACTGAAGAAGTGAGAGAAAGATATCATTTTCCTATCGTCTAGACTGTAAAATTAAAAAATGCCTGTTGCGTTATGTCGGCAATATTAGCGTTCCTGTTGCGCATTCGATAACGAGAAGATTCAATAGTTACAATATTGAGTGCTCTTTATCTTTCTGATTGTCTTTTATATTTGTTGTAAAAATTTTCAGAACAGTTGCTTTGTATGCGTCTTTCGATTAGTAATGGCAAATTATTTATTTAATTAATTCATGTAATAGAGTTTGATTGTGCAATGACAATGATCGATTATAACTCAATAAATATAAAGGCGAAATTAGAGAAAGAATGGAAATTAATCTTCAAAGAAAAAAATCAATTAAAGAAGATTTTTATCATAAAAATACTGTTTTTATTAAAATCCTACACAAGAAATATAAAATTTATTTTTATATACATCGTTAAAACGCTTTATTTGTATTATTTCGATGTTATTAATACTGAAATAATATGTGTAAAGTTTTAACGATGGATATCAAAAATGAATTTTTTTATATCTCTATTATTTTTTATAACTTTAAATATTTAAATATTATTAACTTTAAGTGTGTCCATTGCCACTTTAGTCATTGTACTACATTTTAATTTATAGCTATCTTAATACAGAAATTTTTTGGAAAATTGAATTTTAGGCTAAAGATAGCATTAAATATTTAAAAAATATATATTTCTAAATAAAAAAAAAATTAAGTTTTTTGTTTAAAATTTTTAGTTTTTTTCGATTATTTTTATCTTTAGACGAAATAAAAAGGAGTAGTTCTGGAGGGTACGCGATGAATATTACAACCAGTATTGATAAATTGAATGTTAATTAGAAAGACTGCGAGTTGAGACACAAAAATGGAAGAATAAAGAAATGTGATGGTCGTTGAACGATCAACTTAGAGAACGATAATTAAGAGTTTGAAGAGATAGAAGTTATATGTGGAAAGTTATTATATGGACAAAGAAGATAAAAGAAAGAAAAAATATATTCAAGTATGTTTTAAAAAAAACAGTCGCTGATCGACATAATGCAAAGCTGTTTAATATATGTGTGTATGGAATATATGTATTGTAATTGGTATGAATCGTTCAAGAGGAACAGATTTCTCGCTTCTTCTATTCCTAAAGCACGCTCAAACACTGATACGATTCCATTTTTCATTCGATAATTTATTTTCTCGCGTATATAATCTCGCCGTATACTTCTTATCGTATTAAGAGTATCTTCGTTGTCCTTCACTGAGAAAAAAATTGTTTATTTGTCTTTATTTCTTTCGTTGGAGAATGTATGTATTTAAGTCAAATATATGTTTAACTTAAATGCATACATTCTTTATAAAAAAATTAAGACGACTTAAATTAATTTAGTTAAATGAACAATTTTCTTTCTCAAGGTTCTTGTTTTTAGACGTGACTACTTATACAACATACTTTATCCGAGGAACGTCTTAAGAACATCCTTAAGATGTAGAACATATTCTGAACGTCTTTAGAACGTCTCTTGGAGATTTATGTATAGCTAGAGAAGAGACAGAATGAATTTTTACATTAATTAAATTTATCTCTTCGCGACAAGATACAGTTTGCACAGAAAGTGATAATAATACCGGATGAACGATAAGGAGAGTATCCGGAGAGCTTAGCGCGTATGTTTTCGAAAACCAAAAGAAACACACACATAACTTCTCGGCGGATAAGTAAACATAATACACAAAAAAATATGCGACTGCTCGGCGAGAAATACGCTGAGGTGCCTTTTCCGAACTTTTGTAGAACAGTGCCTTAGCAATTTAATGAACAATGGATATGCAAGAAACTATTTGTTCAATATAGCAGCATAACCTAATTGATAATCAGATCACACTGTTAGACTTACATTTCATTTGTAGCTATGATCGAATTTCGGAACAGATTACTATAATTACAATTAACTACATCGATAAATCAAACGAACTGAATTCTAATTCTGAAAGATAGTTAATTCTAAAGATAACAATTTCTTAAAACAATTATCGATCTTGATGATCATATCAAATGTTCCTAAGTTAGATTTTTCTCCGATTTTTAACTGACTAACCGAAAAACGATCATAGATTTAATAGTAAATGGAAGATGTTAGTGCCTTAAAGATACTACAATTAGATAAAATGCCGCAGAATGTAGTCGCCGATATTTAAATGGCCATTTTCTAACGTTTTTACATTTTTTTATGAAATGTCTATAATTTGTTTAAAAGAAAAAAATATTTAATGTGTTATACAATTTAGCATCGCCGAGAACTATCTTGATTTTTCACATTAAAATTTGATTTTTTAGAGTTTTTTGCAAAAATTTCTTGGAATTGTATTCAACATTTCACTCAACAATTTGTTGATGTGAAATTTGTTTGCGCGTCTACTGTAATTAATATTTTCAGTAAAAATAATCTCTCTTATACAATGTTATAACAGCAAAAATACTTTCGAATGTTTAGTCCTTGAATATATCATGAAAACATTTTGTAATGTCACCAGAATGTGTCTGCTTCCAATTAAGATATCGACAAGTTTTTTTTTATTAGAGATTAATCAACATTTGTTTCAATTTATAATATTGTAAGTAGACATTGGTCGACTATAAATTTAAAATCACAAGAAGATATCGTTTTTATAAATATGCGTTGTTATTGTCAAAGTCCAAAACCCGGCAAAAATATAAATAATTTCTTAAGTAAAAAGAATCTCATCAAACGTCACATATCAAGAACATTGTAATAAGAAATCGTATTTTATCTTTGACAGTACTTTTATCTGCAGAAGAATATTAATTACGTAGCGACAATAATTGTGAGGTAAAAAAAATTATAAGATAATTATATATCAAACAACATCTTGATAAATAATGACAAAATTGTTTATTTAATTGAAAGTCTCATCCGTAAAACCCAATAATTATGAAAAAGTGTATTAATGAAATTTTCGAAGCAACAATACAAAGAGTAAAGTTCACGAAATATTAAAATTTAAAAGGTTATATTTAATTCTTACGATTTTTCACTTCACACTACTGAACACATAAACAACCAAGTGAGACAGATCGATCGCGATTATTCTAGGGGAACCGATTTACATTTCGATCGGTCGAACCTTCGGAAGTGAATCGAGGATCTCAATGTTCTAATAGTTTTCCTAAAATATTACAATAGTAGCATTCCATAGCAAGTCGATAGTCATCGATCCTGTCCACGTCGACGGTGCGTCCTTACGCGGCAATTTAAAAATCGTGAGGAAAGTTCGTCGATCTTGTGGTATCGTGTGTCATATCAGCGATGTAACGCGATATTAATCCTAGAAACAAAAGAAGAAAACAAAAAAAAGTATCGTTCTCAGAAGATATCGTTCGCATCGGGAACGTGGAGAGGCTAGAGTCCAGCCATTAAACAAGTGCCATAAAACCACGCTGTAAAAATCGAAGTACTGTTTTGCTATATTAAGTCAAGAGACACTTGCGCGGGACTATGGAAGATTCAGCATGTGGTCGATAGACAAATCTGTATAATATTTATTTAGTATTTAGGATCGAGGAATGCGTGAGAAAAAGAAAAGAGAGTGAACAAAGAACAATAGGAATATTTGAATGAGAATGAGCAAAATTTATCTGCTTGGATTGTAATTGCGAGAGGTGAATTTTGATTGAATATTGAGTGAAAAATTGAGAGAGAGAGAGAGAGAGAGAGAGATTTAGTAACAACGATGTATGGTTGCCTTATAAATATGAATCTTTTATTATATACATAATATATATAATTTATAAATATTATATATATTATTATATAATATGAGATATACATATATAATAACGTGGTCATTGTTCGAAAACGACAACAGTAGTAAGATAAAAAAGCGAAACAGTATACCCCAGTAGAGCGTATTATTATTCGAGAAAAGCTAGAGAGATTCTATCATATGATCGTTAGTGCTAAAATATCCATGTATGGATCTAAGAGAGAAGAAGCTATTATATAATTTTATCTATTATTATTATATTATTAATATTATTACTGTTTAATTTTGACCGTCACGCTCGCTTTGTAGCCTTCGAATTTACACAGCAAGCATGCGGGCATTATTCTATGTATTATTCTCTATATATTATTATTATTATTTTTATTATTTGAAGTTTTGCCTATCACATCCACCTTGCAATCTTCGAACTTACAAGGCGAATGTGTAGGCTTTATTAATATTATTATTATATTAATGAATATGGAACCACATCGTATGTAGCTGTGATTTTGCTTTCAAAAAGTAAAAATTAAAAATATTTATAGTAACTGAGATATCTCTACTTATATTCCGTTCAATTATTACCTTTAATCTACGCTTGCGATTTTTATTACATATTTTTTAGGTTTTTTTTTTTAAAGTAGTTTGGATCTAGCAGAGATATTAATTAATTAAAATGATGAAACGATCTGTATCATAACTTATCGGCGCGTTTCTCAATTCAATTTTCATTCTTATTCAGCATTTTCATGAGGTAATAGGAATCCAATTTCGTCATGACGCGGACGTTGCACTTTCGCACATAAAAATCCTAGTCTTCCAAGAAATATTCGATATCAGTCACGATATTAAACCTCATTATATTCATACAATTGTATGTAAGAGTTACGCGTTTGAAAAAGTTAATGTACAGACAAAAAAATCATTGCACTGTCCAGAACAAATAATGTCAAAATGCAAAACCTTTCGATGAATTTTAGACAGGTTTTTAACTTTTTAATGTGTTTCTTGACATTTTGAATGAAATAGTCATGAGACTATTTAATTAACAGCTCGGTCGCTGTTTTTTATTTCATTT
>Ga0157364_1002543_pt1 | contig 17058 bp, 8 predicted proteins | sample AttsexASBM2_FD_111476 | JGI IMG/M metagenome (GOLD analysis project Ga0157364, IMG submission 111476) | Fungus gardens microbial communities from leaf cutter ant in Ribeirão Preto, State of São Paulo, Brazil - Atta sexdens ASBM2 | ecosystem: Host-associated > Fungi > Mycelium > Unclassified ... | reverse complement strand
GTTTTCCCACGGATTGACCGGACAGTAGTCAATCGTAAAGCGAACGGCTCCACGAAGATTTTTGATCGAGACGTGGTATGCCCGGCGCGTTAATTGGATTGCTATATTAAAAGGTCCGCACACGCATATACGCACGCATATTAATTTCCATCGTGAGCGCGCGCGAGCGAGCAAGCACGAACGTTCGTTCTAACGCTGCGTCAGCTTCGCTCCGGCTGGAAATGCGAGCGGACCCCTGACCTTTCGCGATATACCCGTTACGCCGTGCCTCCACTACGCATTGCGCTCCTTTTTATTGCTGATCGGCGAGCGGTAATAACGTAAATTCAGTGCCTCGCGCGTAGGAGCTCCCCCGACAAGCGAATCCGCTTAAAAGCCGGGCATGACTAGAACTCGCGGCTTGGATTCCATCGGGACTCTGGCGTGCCGATAACGGGAAATCTTCTATGAATTATCTTAGGAATGCTTACGACATTATTTGTCCCAATGGATGGTATATGTAGGATATACTTTCCTGATTAAACACGCTTTCTCTTGATGATATCCTGAGTGCCACAAAGGTTATTAAATTAATCATCATTTACGTGAAAGTGATTTTAACGATTCAGAAGTTTTAAAAGTCCTGTTGCATTACATATCTTAAATTTTACATAGAATTATAAAAATTATCATTACTACCAACTTTCTCAGTATATATTAACCTGTCATAATTTTATAATAGGAATATTATTTCTCTTATTTATATATATAATTATATAACTATATATGTATATAATTATTTTTGAAAAATTTATAAAATTTATAAAAAAATTTATAAAAAATCAATATAAATTAAGAAAATTAATAATAGAATTCTAGAAATATAAATGTGTTACGCGAAGTCTGTTCATTGTACATCTTTTTACCTTCGTGTGACAATACAACTTTTTATCATTGATGCAATATTTTAAATAATTTCTATATTATTATTAGGTAATTTATAATTATTATTACGTACTTTCGAAAATAATTTCTATATTATTAGCTTTACAAATTATCTAGTTGTCAAATTATCTAGTTAGTTTATGTCTGTCCTTATTAGTATCAGCGTGCGTTTAAAAAGTAAGGCGATACAAATATTAACTTTGCGCTAAAAGCTTTCTCATGAGGTTACGAAAGAAATGTCAATCCGGACATTATCTCATACAATGGACCATAGAGAGGAAAGGTTCTAGTTGCATGGATACACCTTGACACGGTTCATCGACGATGATTCATCGATATCAATCTAATAACAGATAAAAAACAAGAAATAATCGAGATATCGGTGATCAAATAGCATCAATGAATATCAGCTCTTGCACGCGAGAAGTGTAAGAAACGCGTCGATAAATATTTAAATAAATGTATTCGCGCAGATCAGACTAGTTTTCGCAACGCGCGATTCTGCTCGCATACTTCGTACTTTACGCATCATGATTGGCGAAATGCCGGAACTCTTTGATGAATTTATCTTTGTATCTGCAATGTGAAAAGAACAAACGAACTATTCAGTGTAAATCGATGCGATAAAGCATCACAGGTTGTTTGATAATGTCGAATGAACGATTGCGATTAGATCTACTATATGTCCTTCATCTTAGAAATTATTGATAAAAATGTATCTTTAAATGCATGCCGCTGTTTAAACTTTTCAATAAATTGATTGTAGATAAGCCGTGTCTCCTGATTTATATATCATTGCATTAATGATTAAATAAATAACAAGTTTTGCTTTCATATATTGAATATTTTATCCTATTTTACACTCATATATATATAATTCTAACTTTTCTTTCTAAAAAATAATTTATTTTTAATTATCATTTTTTTCCAAGTATTGTATTTGTAATTTGTAGACATTTTTAGCATTTTTATTAGGCATAGAAACATATGTACCTCCAAAAACAATATTAATTTTAGAACTAAGCTTATACGTGAGCGCTAAAATTTATAAATATCGTTTTAATATGCTACTAGATATTTTAAACGAGTATCATGTTTATATTTACAATTAGTTCAAGTGTATGTTTATTCTTAAAGAGATTTTTTTTTAAAAGACATTGTTTTGTTGAAAAGTTCAATACAGAATAAACACGCTGTTTCTGTTTAATAAAAGAAAGGCTATTATGGATCAAAAATCCAACAAAATCGGAGAGAACATGTACCGTCAATCACGATTCAGAAGTTTTTTCTCCGAGATATTTTTGCAACGCCAAGCCGATATTTTCACTACGAACTTTTAACGAATAATTAGAGACGCTTTTATTTTAACGAATAATTAGCGCTTTTATGAATGGGTATATAAGCATGTTAACGTTATTACAACAGCACTGAAATATATTTACAATTTCGACTTCAATATTCAAATACTTTCCGTTTGATATATCCTCTACTGATTAATGTATCGATAACTTCTTAGTTATATTAATATAGATATTAGTTATTATGCAAAAAGGATATTCTATGCTTGTAGCAAAATATTAATTCTGAAATTAACATCCATTCCAAATTTTTGTCTTTAAATTTACTAACAGTCAAAGCTTTTTAATTTCAATTGAATTTTAGGAATTCTTATTAAAAACTTTAATTATAATATCGGTGATATATAATATATGTCGATATTAAATGATAACAGATTTATTTTCAATTATAAGTGTAATATAATATCGCAAAACAACAATTAAAAATAAAGCTAATAAAAGTACAATTATAATATTTTAATTGTAACTTTTTTACAAATAGCAATATCCAGCCTCATATTTTATCTCGACAATTCTATGCTTATGTTGCTCTGAATATATCACGTACAGAAGCGATGCAACAGTGCAGCCGTTATAGTTAGGCGGATCACACGAAAAAGTCGATAGTTATAGGCATACGAGATCATCGAGCGCGGAGATCTCGACACGCCCGGAGTTCATGCTTCGACCGATGGGGTCATTGGGCAGCCTACTCGACAACAAATCATTGCTAATGATCTACCCGTACCTTTGCAGTTACCGTGCCTCATACCGACCTGAGGCATCCCTCACTAGACCTTAGCAGCCCTCCTCCCTCTCCCTTCCCCTGCCATTCTGCCGTACTCATCCACGATCGTTATATCCTAGAACGAAGTATGACATGCCCGTGAAACACAAAAGAAACGCTGAACCCGATATAATTTCGAAAGAGAATAGGAATATGTTGTGTATATCTCGTTTCATGAAGCATCACAACAGTCAGTAGATAACAATTTCGCAAAAATATACTGTATGTTCTCCCCAAACAATCAATTCAATAATATCAATCAATTTGAAAAGATACTGAATTCAAAAAACTGAATTTGCCTAAAAATAAACTAGAAACAATTATTTTCCTCCCGTTAAAAAAAAAACACCATTCTAAGTTCAGAAATACATAGTCAAATTGCATTTCATTTCAAATAATTTTTATGAAATAAAGGATTCAATAATAAATGTGATCAAAAAAATTATTATTGCATCAACAAATTCTCCTTTTATGTGTGCGCGCGCGCGCGCGCGCGTGTGTGTGTGTGTGTGTGTGTGAGAGATGTGTTTTCTTCCCAACACAATTAATTCGATCGAATGGCGAAGTTCACGCGGTTTGACAAATAAGCAGTATTTTGCAAATAAGCAGTATACTGCTTATAATAATAAACCATTTTATAAAACGATTAATACTTCGTCAGATCTCAAATCACTCGCTCGTAAATTGGCACGGACCGCTTAATTAAATATGAAATAATAATAGCGCGCACGCGGCGATGACGCGGGGGTGGACAACAATTATGAGCGGCGGATGACCTCGGCTGTAGTCCTGGAGGCTACAGTGCGAACGAGAATTACGAACTACCTACCTCCCTATTGCCATCTCGCCATCGCGCGAAACGAAGGCGGAAACGATGCGGACGACGACGTCGACGACGACGAATACAAGGACTGACTGTCTTGCGCAAATACGAACCTCCCTACGCGGACGTCTCTGGGGGTTAACCCGGGTCAAAGAGAGTACTCTCTGTGGCAATATATCGGCGCTGCGATGCCCCGCGGTCCAGTCCGTCGGGAGACTGTCTCGTTCTTAGAGAAACAGATCACGGGCGTCGATCAGCGTCATGGGGACGACTTGCCATTCGGACTTGCCAGTTTTATAAAAGAGAGACATAAGAATAGATCCGTTCGCTTCAGTCGAAGACGTAAAATATACCTTACTCTCCTTATCTAAGTACAAATACAGGTATTTGCAATAGATTGTATCTAAATGTAGATATGGTTAAGTATATAATTTTGTGATATATAAAGTTGTAAATGATATCGTATCATTAAGCGTGAAGTAGCAACGTTACATAAGTTAAGTGCGCCAACTAGAGGGAAGTAAGCTTATAGAATAATGTCGTAATATGCGAGATACTACCTACGCTTGTACACAAGTTGCTCATTTGAAACATGGATAAGTATCTCAGAATGTGTGTAAGAAAGATATATATATATATATATATATATATATATAAGATACTTAGATATTTTCTTCATTATTGATATTAGAGTAGTCCAACCATATTTTCTTCGTTTAAATACTTAGAATTCAAAAAAATAAATAAAAGACAAATAAAAATTATAAAATCTGAAACAAACAGCTGTAATATATAACGGCATAAAGTTAAGAATATAGAAAAATTTGATATTCAAAGATCAAATCAAATTAATTTCTGCTATTTTCTTCATTGCAGAGAATATTTTACGGTTCAAGATGAATAGTGTGTAATAAGATCTTTCTTTTCATGATTATTTTATAATCTTAGAATTTGTTATCACGTTTTACTTCAATTTTGTATGATAAAGTCTAGCAGACATTATTATGCAAAATTGAAATTCTGATCTGAATTCACACCTTACTTTTATCAATAAATGCGCGCAATTAGCATATATAATTTATCTTACATATATTATAGAATCTCAAAAATAAAAATGCGTACATTTATTGATAAAAGTAAGATATGAATACAGATATTCGTCTCATTAGATCAATTTTAAGAATTGAAAAACATAATTTAAGAGAAAGAAACATACACGGAAAAAATAGATATATAGCAAAATTATAATTTGCTACGTAAATTCAATTTGTATTTATAACTAAGAAAAAATATTAATAGTTTAACGCCGAAATCACGTCTGTAAGCAATTATCGGTATGATAATTCAACTAATTGCTTGCTACAATGAAAATGGCTAATGTAACGAATTTTCTTTATTACAACACGAAAAGTACGCGCCATTTTAACCAGTACATTTTGTTAAAAAATTTTAATCTATGGATCGAAATTCATAGAAATTATATTTGCTTTATTGACAAATTTGCTATATTATTACAACAAATACGATTACTTATAATTGTTAATTTTATTTATTTTATTCTGCTGTATAACTTTGCTATTTTAACATAGAACTACTGACTGTCCGCACATTACAGCTGTAGATTTGTTAAATCAGTGAAGCTTTTAGTTGTTTAAACAAATCTTTTTTTTTTCTCGTGATGAAAAACACATTTAAGAACAAAAAACATAGAAAGTAGTACTGCTTAGCGGGCAACCGGCCGCACTAATCGGGCATTCCGCATCGCGCTCGTCGATCCGAGATATCGGCAACGGTCGGCCGAGGTTACGGCGGGTCACGGCGACGTTCGTTCGAGCGATTCCACCTACGCGTCCGCCGTTCGCTCTCGCATTCGCTGTAGCCAACAAGCGAGAAGGGGAACGAAATCGAAAAATGTCCGCGGGCACCGTTAGTCGTGCGCGAGAAGCGTGCCCGCGGTCACGCGTGCGTACGCGCTTACGTGTAGAGCAGATGTGGGTGCAGCATCGGCAATATACTCGCTCGCGGCCCGAGCGTGTAATGTCCTTTGTGCCGCACGGTAATAGCGTTCTCCACCTTCGCCAGTCTACGGTTAATAACGATCGCGATATTCGCATGGATAATCGGGATCAATATACGATCGATCGCATGCAGCAGCGATCGGATCCGTTTTTGTCGCCGAGCGTATTGTAATCAGCGAGCGATTGCGACAGATGATTGATTTACAAACTAGAATTAATTAATATAGAAATATCTCTGTTGTATAATATATAGAAATATATGTGTGTGTACAAATGGTATATCGGTACACGAGTTATTTGGCGATATTTATGAAAAATGATGACAGGAAATGAGAAAGGAAATGCAGACTCGTGATAATATTTTAATATCCGAAGGAGAACCATGATAAAAGCGGATTCACGCGTCGCGGCGCGCAATACCAACTTCGAGCGGAATGATTTCCCTATCCCAGGCAAGTCGCACGCACGTGCGTTTGCGCTCGCGGAAAGAGAGTAGTTTGGAACCCGGGGCGAAGGGTATAGAAGGGACAGAGTAGAAGTAAAGGGTCCGTGGAGAGACGCAGTGGGCGGTTCGGCGTGCGTGCGTGATCGTGATCAGGATCGTGAGGTAAGATAGCGAGGTCGCCATCATAAGGCTCTCGTGTGCTATACGGGGTGATCCAAATCTCACGGTCGGTCTCGGAATCGTTCGACGAAATCCCCGCGCGCGGGAGAACGTGCCGCCGTATTTTTTTCGAGTGCGCTTTACCGCTTTAGCGCGGTCTGCGCCGCGGAATTATCGATCTTCAACGACCGCGCGGAATCATCGATCTCCGCGTTCCCTCGCTCGTCGAGCGGATAAATTCAAACGCCGTCAGCACGAATTGCACGGCTCGCAATTGGTTATCATCGAATATTCGCTCATTTTCCTAACGATAATGCAATTCCAAGTCCGGCTGACCGATGATAACCTTTATCATTGAATTTCGGGAGTAATCATCATAAAAAGTATTGAAGATCTGTTTCAAGAAAATGTAATTTTTAGAAATTGAAATTAATACAATTAGAATATTTTATTTGTTATAGATATACATGAATGTATATTCCTTCAACTCCTGCGTAGAGCATAGAGTCTCTAATGAGATTTTAGTAACAATGATTTTTTTTCGGAATTAGATTGTTAGCTTCCTCCTGGAGGATTTATGTATATAGGTCTAAGATAAAGATTCTTAATATTGTTTATATATATGGAATCTACAATTTAACGCTGGATCCGAACGGTGCATTAATTATATAGCAAAATAATTGTATATTATAAGATACATAACAACTGATTTTTACACATTACTTTCGCAATTTAATCGTAACAAACTCAATAAATATCAACTAAAAGTAACATTATATTAATATGTTATTTTTAGTTGGTATATGGAATTAGTGTACTGGAATTATTACGATGAAATTGCGAGAGTAATGTATAAAAATTAATTGTTATGTATCTCATATATGTAATTAGTTAGTAACAGTTCTTTTCTGGAAGTATATACATAGTTATTCTACTCTATTACATATAACTAATTTTAATTAGTGTTTATTAGAAACTAAAATGATATAGTATACAAGATTATATTGTCAGAAAACTTGGGAGATAAATAATTAATATAAAGAAATGAGAATAATCTAATTTATCTTCTGTTTCAAAATAACAAATAACAATTGTTAGATTTTTTTTTAATATGGGTTGGATACTAATTGACACGAAGTCATCACAGCTTGAAAGCGGTACTTGGTACCGCTATGATATTAATTTCGTGGTATGTAGTTCTGCGAATCTTTCTCGCGTTTAAAATTCGAAATGTATGACGTGAAAATTTGCAACGGTATTCCGCGTAATCATTAGGCATTGTTTACGCTGTGTAAATTATGACAATCAGCATAAATTATCGCAATAATACGTGACAAATCAGCTGATGATAAATATCGAACGGAGAGTACTTTCGAGTGAATCATCCAGCGATACCAGTGATATCCCGACGCTCTTGAAACCCGTCAGTCAGTCTCCGCGATGTTTAATATCGTCGACGTCCACTTTTACGCGGCCATTCGGCGCCAATTTATAACCGGCACGGTGCAACCGCGGAGAATAGAGAATTGGACGTCGCGTTAACGGATTCCGGTTATCCTTGGTGCTGTGAGTCGCCGCTGAAATGTCTTCGAAGATCGTTTCGCGGGGAGAGTAAAGATCGCGGGTGAGGTCGGGTCGAGAGCGGTAGGCAACGGATGGAGAGTAAGGTGGAAGGAAGATGAGATTAAGAGAGAAGAGAAAGGAGGAGGAGGAGGAGGAGGTAGAATAGGAGGTGGAGCTGTGCGGTGTAGGGAGGTAGACGGGAAAGAAGAAGCGGCGGCAGAAGAGACGAGGGTATTGTTAGGAGGGCGGACGAAGGGCGGGTGGGTTCTGTCACGTTTCGCATTGCACGCACCAGAACTTTGTGCGGAGGTTGCCGGGCAGGAGAGAAGAGAATCCTCTTCCCTCTTCTATGAGAGCTGCCTTCTGCGAGCGAGGAGCTGATCACAAGCGCGATCTCGCCGTCCCTGGACGCCGCGGAGGATCACGACTTTCGACGTGATCCGTCGTGACGACTATATACCCCACCCGCACTCGCGTTCGTGCCGATATTATTATTATATCCTTCGCGAACCACGTACAGAACGAACATTCCTGCCGCGCGTATCTGATATTGCTTGTCTTTTTTTTTTTACTGGCTGTCCGCCGCGATTCGTCGCTCCGAACTTAATCAGGGAAAATGAAATGATCGAGCCTTACGATGATGAATCCGACACATTCGACAAGATGTTTTGGAAAAATGTAATTAAAGCGAAAGAAGTTTTAATTGTGAACAAAGGAAGCGCTTTATCCAGTTTATAAGTTTCTGAACTCGGGGATGACTTTAAAAAGACTATTCGGTTATATAATCAATACTTGAATTTTGTTATATGTTTTTATTAAATTGCTCTATTAACAGAAATATGCTGAAAGAGAGTTAAGGTTTTATTTAGCTTAATCGTATCGATCATATTTGTAAGAAGAAGAAAAAGGGAAAAAGTTGGATAAGCTAATAAATAATGTAACGCAAATAAAATTATTCTTTAATATTCTAATATATATTTTATCATGTGTATACTTTACGTTTCATGTCATTTATTAAAAATTGAAAGAATATCATTATCGAAACCTGTTACGTACGAATTACATATAAATAGAATCATGCTACGATGAAAAAAAAACGATGACGACGACATATTTTGCTATTTTGAACTTCTCTTCATCATATTAAAATGTGCATGTCTAGTGACATAATTCTCTGGCGAAACTGATCTCGATCAGCAGACTTTCAATAATATATACGTAAGAAAACGAGACATGGAGAGAATGTGTGGAAAAAAACGTGGTTTCTCGAAATGTAATTTCGGGAAAACGTCAAAGCTTTGCGCGCCACTCTTCTGGAGAGCTTGAAGTTTTAACAAGCTCGGTTCATAGAACCCTCGTATTTCTACTACGAAGTGAAGTCGGGTGGAAAGCGGATTCGTGATCTCGGTAATAATTCATGTCCGCCGCTCGATTTTCAGAAAAATGAAAAAAAAAAGAGCCCTTCTCTCATCGCTCGCGATTGCCAACCAGAGAGGGAAATGGAGGGGGAAGAAGAAGAATTGATGACCTCGCCGATTTAATCATTCTTAATTTAGACACAGAATCATCGCAGATGTTGTGCATTTTATTAATTTAATCGTGTTCTTAAACAAAATTTTCATTAACTACAAATTAATTTTTTAGATTTGATATTTGAATTTCGTGACTATATAAATCTCTAATAAAAATAGTAGAGTTTATTAAAATTATTCTACTTGTAAAATATTCAATTCAAATTTGTAAAAATCTTTTTGTCCTCTACTTTAAACACAAAAGCTATCCACTCTGAATTGATCTGACAGTCATAAAAGAGAGCCGCGATATCTTGTACGTATTCTGGATATACGCGAGGAGTAGAGAGGTGAGAGAAAGAGGGGTGGAGTCTAGTTTATATCCATAATTCATACTACTCTCTGTTATTCAGTCGCGATCGTGGAGTTGTTATTAAGAGGACACCAATAACGTTACCGATACAGCTTTATTACGGCGCTCGCTTAATAGGCCCCAGTAAGTTGAGCTATCGATTTATAGCCCTGATTTATAGGGATTCAGTCATTTGCAAGCGCGCTCTCGCATCGAGGTTCTTCGAGCCGTCAATGCGCGCGCGTGTGTGCGAAATGCCAAGAATTATTCGCGATACTCTCGAGGCGAGCAAGGGTTAATCAAGCTCGACCGTTATGCGCCTTCGAGATTGATCATGGCGGATGAAGATGTGATGCAAAACGATCGACTCGTGTTCGATAATATGATCGCACTTACCTGCATTTCGTTATACAGGTGCAGAACTATTCAGGATTTACAAGGAGCAAACAATGACACTGCCTCCATAGATGATTCTCCTCATAGAAACTCGTGCCAACTCTGTAAACATATTTACAACACGAGATGAATTTAAATATTTTTTCTCATGTTCTTCATGAAGGGAACAATTTTTGCTAAAACATCTAAAATTTTAGGTATAAACACAGGTCTGAAAATAATTTTGTTGAATCATCAAAATAATTCTGTAGGAAATTCAAGCATGATGAGTAACAAAAAGTTTTGATAATTGATAAGTTTTGACAACCCAGTTTGATTGTCCTGCATAGTTATTTCAATAGTCCAACAAAATTTATTTTCGAATTCGTATTAATGTTAAATTAATTCTTAGGCCGGAATTAGACATTAAAGATTGAGATTGAAGATTGAAAAATTGAAATTTGACCAAAATGAGGACAAAGAAATTTTAGCTCCTTTTATTTTGATTGAATTTCAATTTTCAATCTTCAATCTCAATCTGCAATACGTAATTTGATATCAGCCTTAGATACTTTAGCAGAATCATTCTTTCTTTGAACATAAGAAAAACATAATGTATATTGTTTTATTAAATTACGAACCGCATATAATTTCTCTTTATACATAACATCTTTTTCATCTAATCAAAAAAGAAAAAAAAACTATTTTTAAGACTAACTCGGAATGATAAAACAATATTGACATATATCGCAGAATTAACGAATATAACTCTGTCACGGGAGAATTCCCTCTCGAATTAGAGATCGCAAAACGAACTATAGACTGAGAGGTTTTTGCGGACGAGGCAACGACCTTCTGCTGGAAAATCCCCCGGCGGCTACGCCTCTGCTCGGTAGATCGTGAGTCAGCTCTAGTACGGTTCGCGGCTCGATTGCAGCCCGCGCGCAGATCTTCGCTCGATTTTAAATTAGCCGACTTTTAATACGCGTACTGTTGCACGTTCCGTGGATAAGCTTCGTGCATGCCCGCCTTTTCTCCGGCCTCGGCGCGCTTTGCACGGCGATTCATTTACCCCCTTTTTCACCGCGACGTGCATGTACTATTACATGTGTGTTTACACACTCACGATGTATAGCGTGTATCTGTAGCAATATATATCGCGGTTTACGCTCATTTATTTACACGGCGATATTTAAAGGATTATTTATCGATCGACCACCGAGACCGATCCATAATATTGATACCGCGATGCTAAATCGTCAATCATTACTGCTCGACTTGCATCGCAACGTTACATCTTGGCGCGTGACAGCAACAATCTTAAGAAAATCTGTACTTCATAACAATGCTCCATAACACGCAGTCTGGTATATCAAATATTTTTTGCTTTTCTTTAATGCACCAAAAAATGAACGTTAATCTGCGTATACATTGTTAGATGTTAAAGGAGCAATAACTAAATCTCTTCTAAAAATTACATTTCATTTTTAACTTCCACATGTATCAAAACGTAAATCAATCCATTTTTATAGTTAATTTTGAAGTAAACAACATTCATATTAACGTATGCACCTAGTAAATAATAAATTAAATTTGAGAAATTTAATACATTTTCTTGAGTTAAATTAATGACATATTAAATAAAAGCAATGGCGACTTATAGAAATAATTAAAGATAACTCAAATTGGATATATAATTTGGCATTATATGATGAATATTATAAATTTATATATTTAACTAATATACTATTTCTTGGTAAACTTCGTAAATGTTTAAAGATCATTGCATGCATCATGTTTTATTAAGTTATATATTTTATTTAACGTAGAGTTAAGACACAGAGAATTTTCGTATAGAAAAAATATATGTTGCAAAGGAAAAGAAGATCCCGATTCTAAAAGGATAAATTCGTCAGTATGACAGTATGAATTCTCGTAATTTCTGTTTTTTAATTACGCAAAATAAGAAACAAACCTCTGTTCATTACATGATTGATAAAACGCAAAAAGAATTTTTACGACGAATGAAAAAGATAAAATATCTACGCGTACAGTCGCGCTCCGATATTTGCGCAGGAAACGCGAGCACGCGATTACGACGGCATGGCGCGAGATCTTTCTTACGATCGCTCGAAGTACTCTCGCCACGCCGCAGTACGCTCGCACTTCGCGAAATAATAGCTCGCGGGCGGGCTCGTTCTCGTGCTGTATTTGATTGTGGCAAACTTGCGGCCGCGGCTCGCAAAGCACCCGTCGAGGAGCACCGACGCACGAGCTGCATTATGTGCAAAAGTTGGCCGCCCGTGCCGATAATAATCTCGTTGCTCTTTCTGCTTGGCTCTTTCTACTTCGCGCCTTGGACGCGAGATGCGATTCGCATGTGAATTATGTGGCGAGGCGTGTTGAATTAAAAATGCACGCACTAGTTCGCCTCAATTAATCAGAGTAATTTACGCGCGCGAGAGTCTGAAAGCAATTAAGACGATATCGTGTCATGTACATCGCGCTTTTTCTGATCTTCTAACGGCAATACGACGGCTTTAAACTTTTGTTCTGTAAGATAAGATCGCGCTATTCATCACTTTCAAATTTTCGGCTCTCCAGTCATTACTCTTACAATTTAGAAAACTCACATAATTAAACATTTCTAAATCGAAACTATGTAATTTGTTAAATAATTTTATATATCAATTTCTATGAATTAGACTATCCATACGCAGCACGTATACATTTATACGTTTATACGTTATATATATATACACTGTTATATAATTCAAACTTTCCTACCTTCATTCATAGACTTATATAATTTATGTGCGACAACATCAATCAAAAAGATGAATCATCATCGAATGGAACCTTTCGTCGATTCTTACAAATCGACGGTCTCTCGGCGAAAGCAACAAAAGTGCACGTCACTGACTGCATACATTAACTACGCGCAGGTGCGTGCATCGCACTGCATCACGCATCGCCATCATCGCATCGCGCTGTATCATGGTGTTGCAAATCTATGCGAAGCGGTTAGAAAGTCAAGTTCGAAAACGTCGAGAGAAGATTAACATTATAATGCATACTTAATTAATGAACGCGCAACATAAAATCTTCATTAGAGTTGCAAGAGCGATCGAAGCGACAGTCATGCTTCGATCGCTGTGTAGTACATCTTATTATATAGAAACAACATTTTTTGAAATACCACAACTCAGAAATAATAAATTCAGTAATTTTCTTTCTGAAGAGTTTACTATATAAAAATTAAATATTTCATTTGAAATTAGAGAACTTTAAAAATTAAAATATTTGTCAATTCTCTCTTGATGTAAGATTAATAACAAAAAGAGGTTAATAACAAAAATAAATAAAAAATACAGGTAAAATATAAAATAAAAAATATAATAAGTCATTAAAATTGAAAAATGTTCTTTTTATAAAACTCAACATTCTTGTCCAACTCTACTTACAAAATTTTATATGTTGAGTTTTGCATTAACGGACATGAGCTATGTATGGATCTGCGTTTCTGGTTCAAACCCACGCAGGAAACGCACAGCCCGTAGCTGCACTGTCGACCTATGACACGCACGCTATAAACAATCCTTGAAAGCAGTAAATGAATATGTGCTGTCACGAGGCATCGAGTTGAAAACTGATCAGTTCTCTCGCGAAATGCTTATTGGATGCACGCCATCTTCCGATGCCAATCCCGACAGAGACATCGGTGAATATTTTCCGATTCGTCGAATAGATTTTTCACGATATTAGCGCAATCATTGCGTTAATCATTGACGTGCGTTAATACATTGCGTATCATGAAGAATTTTATATTCATATTATATACAACGAAGAAATGGAAGGACTGAATCGGAGGCGACAGATTCTAGAAGTAAGAGATTATTAGAATAAGAAAGAGAAGGTAAGAATCAAAGAACATTGATGATTAAAATGTCATGTCTAGAATCGTTAGAACTTCATGAACTCTCGGTATGTCGGAATTAAATGCGACATTTTAATGGCGCCCGAGTTACCTTCGCATCTTAAGCAACATGATTTCGCATTTATCTAGATTTTATTACGAAAATTCGTATTCTCCACCTCCTGCAAGCTCTCCTGTGAAGCGAGAATCATATCTGCCTTGACTTAATAGTTTTAAAGGATATAGTCGGCATGCAACTTTAAGAAGACTTCCCTCAATTTAATCCTCGCCCGTCGAGTTTTGCAAGCGTCTCCTTACGCTTTCGAGAAGAGCAGCCCCGCGAAGTTTCTTTCGAGAAACGGACATGAAAGGCGTAATGCTATGCCACTTCGTGGAATGGTACGTAGTAGTAACTACCGTCAGCCAGAAGATTCGTAACGAATGCTCCGCAAGTTCTTAATTCCGGATAGGCTCGGAGTTCGTCCTAGCGAGACTATTGACTACTTTGATATCCTTCTAGTTCAACTAAAATGTCCTACAACTTCAAAAACGAAAGTATTTCATTATATTTCATTGTAATTTTAATCTCCTATTAATTCATTTCATTTCGAAAATTGACTATGGCGAAAGTGAATAATTATGTTTCTCTAGATATTTCATTCATTTCTCTAATAACGTACGATGATTCAGCAATTATTTCTAATTTATGTATATAATACGACTTAGTAATCGTTCTCAGATTTCAATATGATTTCAATAAACTATTAGCAACGCATCCACTCTAATTTATTCCAAGTACGAGATTAAGTTTTAATCTGTCGACATACAGTACCAATTTCATTCGCTTTTCCTCTCTTCGCACTAGTCACTTCCTTCAAAGTTCATCTTTGAGAAACGGACGCGAAGAGAGAAGCGTAATGCTAAGCGACTTCGCGAATAGTTGGCGCACGTGGAGGCGGGTAGTTGCTTTACGGGAGCGAGTTACAAGCGGGATCTTCGTGTAAGCTGTAAGATGATACTCTCTCCCCAGTAGGATGGGTCCGAAACGAAGGTCGTACGAGGAGAAGGCAACCAGCACGGCGAAACTTTTGTTATTAAGACCGTCCTGAGAAGAGTAGAGAGAAAGAGTAAGGGGAAGAGAAAGAAGGAGTCAAATACTTGAGACAGGTACGATCGCGTGTATTAGAAAACGATGCCGTTGGATTTCGTCGTAACTCGCCGCTTCTAATATATATATATATACCATGTTAACCGAGCAATTCGCATTTCAGAAACGTGACGCGATAATATACGCATGATGCAAAATAGCTCCGTATCATGACGGAAGTAGGCGGAGTAGTAAGTGGAATATATAATTCGATAAGCTCTCTCTAAAAAAATTCTGACATGATGTTTATCGCGATATTCATCATTACATCATTTATTTGTTATAATAATGACGTAACTCAAAAATTGTCATTTTTTTAATTGCCTGCAGAAAAAGAACGGATAAACGGAAAAAAAGAAAGAACATATTTTTATTCCTCTACAATCAGTTATTACATCAAAATTAGATTTTAAAATTAATATTATAAAATTTTAATAATTCAAAAAATATTGAAATTTATTTCTTGTAAAATTGTGTTTTTTTTTTAGATATGTCGTTGCTGCAGCAAATGAGGATAAAAAGATCCTAAGAAAAATTAAGAAGCAAAGAAAATTATTTAAAACAAACTTAAGTATTCATACGAGGAGTACAGCGAAGATAGAATGCAATTCAATTAATCGTGAAGACTTTTTCATTTTTTTCTTTTTCCAATCAATAAGAAAAACGCTATTCAAATATTGATTGTATATGAGTATGCGTAACGCATTATGACTATTAAGGTGGGCATCGCGTATTTCTTGTGCCACCACAAAACTCGCAATCGCGTCCGCGACGAATCGGCGAGAAAATTACGACGTGGATGGCCGCGGAAATCGGCGAGACCGAAAGGAAATTAATAGTTCGTCCCGGATGCCATGCTCCTGCCGTGGGATGCGCCGCAAACGTTGACGTTACCGTTTCCCGTTGCTCTTCCTCGCGAAGGAATCGAATCTTGACATTCGCGTATACTTCTTTCCGGCGACGCACGACGCACATTATCAAATTTAACAGAACGCATATAATCGGATTGACAATCAAACGGTCTTTTTTTTACTGTTGTTCACATTAATAAAAGTGTCAAAATTATGCAACAACAAAATCCTAGCGTGCTTTCTTGGAGAACCACTTCTATAAAAGATTGTATTCTCTGCATATTCATGTCACACATTTAGTATTAAATAAATGATATTATATAAAAATAAATTCTTCCAGTGTAATAATGTGAGATATCTAAACTAAGAGGGAATTTTACAAAATTTCATATTATCAATTTAGTTTTAGCTTTAAATGCAGATGTACACCTATATATGTCTTCAGCTTATCTTTTTGCGTTTTTGATAATTCGTTTTTGCATCATTGAAATATGATCTGATTTTTCAGTCGAGACGTATCATGCAAGCTTTATCACAGCTGTAGCTAATTAAGACTTAACATCAGAAAGACATGACTAATATTAAATTAAACATAGATAAATAAATAGAATACCAACAGAGATTCGAATTTTACATCAAATTTTGTCGCAAATTTCAGTGTTTCGCATATTTTTCTTGATATTTACGAATTCCGAAAATGCTTAGAGCTGTTTGTTCAGGAACTTAGGGTTCCTGACAAAGTTAATCGCAAAATTGAAGAAACTGTCGAAGTCGAATCCAAAAACTGGTAGCAGAGAGTGTGTATCCGCGTTCGCCGCGCTTTCTTTCGTGCGTCGCGTGCGTGCATACG
>Ga0157364_1002542_pt1 | contig 17067 bp, 13 predicted proteins | sample AttsexASBM2_FD_111476 | JGI IMG/M metagenome (GOLD analysis project Ga0157364, IMG submission 111476) | Fungus gardens microbial communities from leaf cutter ant in Ribeirão Preto, State of São Paulo, Brazil - Atta sexdens ASBM2 | ecosystem: Host-associated > Fungi > Mycelium > Unclassified ... | reverse complement strand
CAAATTTCAAGATATACTTAAATGTTATAGACATAAATGAAATATGTATTTTATCTTCTTGCACTTTGCAGAGATTTAATCTTAACAAATTGATCCATCGGACCGTCGGTTACCGTTTCGACTACTCGTCTGTGTCTCACAAGTAACCCCCTTCTATCTCCATTCGTCTCGCTGCGACGTGTAATGCAATTACGATTGTTGTTTGAATGAACAATCAAGCGCCCTCGAGGCGCGCCTCCAATCATTCAATTTCTGTTCAATCGACTTCTCTGCTCTTGCTTGCGTACGCGCGCGCGCGACAGCCAGTTCCCGTGATCCCTTCTTTCTCTTGAGAATCATCTAGAAAGAGAGAAAGAAACGAGAAGGGGGTCGGGACATCGAAGGATAAAGAGAGAGTGGGCGAATACGAGCATATACGGTCGCGACGGGGACCAGGGTGCGGACCCGCGATTATTGTCGCTTTCCCGACTGACAAAGTAACTGCGCCAGAATACTTCTTATTTCCTGCCGCTGACAGGGCGCGTATTACGAGAAAAGAAAGCTAATAACAGCCACCGCGCTGCCGCCTCGTCGTTCGGCTACCTGCATTGACAGGCGTGCCTCGCAAACCCGTCCCGGGTTACATCGCCCCCCCTCCCCCCTCCCCCCCGGGCCCCTCACCCCCTGATCCTCGCTATTGATTTGTGCTGGTGGAATCGGGTACGCGCGCGTGTGTAGCAGAGACAGGCCTGTGAAACCCGGTTATTAGTTCCCTGCGGGAGAGCAGATCTCTTCTTTTCTCTCTCTCCTCTCTCTCTCTCTCTCTCTCTCTCTCTCTCTTTCTCTCTCGCTCTCTCGCTCACTCGTTCTTCTCGATTTCTGAAGGTACCGTACGAAACTTCTCGATTGAAGAGAGAAGGACGGAGAGAATCGCCGAGAAGGAGAGGTCGAGAGGCCGTCTATTATTTCATCCGTGACGTCATTGCCGCAAGCATTGCTCGATGTTAACGTGAACGTGACGTCGCAAGTCATCGATGGGCTGTTTTACGCGGTGGTGTTGATACCAGCCGCGGGGGAACGCGCGATTAACGAGCTTAGCTTGTCGTAAAGGGCTCTCGTGATCATAATACGTTGGTTGCTCACATTGGTCATGTCTCGATGAACACGGATACTTATGGGCGTAATAAACGAAACAATAAATCCACTTGTACAAATCGGACAAGAGCGAACACGATCAGTGATTGAATTCTCGTTTCAAACAAGCTTTCGTAATCTGAAATTAATATGTGAATATTGAATATTTTATTTTCAATCAATCTTATTATCTTAAATAACTCTGTGTTCTCATCGTTCCATAATACATCGTATTAACATAATGCGTTAATTTTGTTTTGAAGAACGAAATACGATGATGGTATCGAGGCGAAATCTTGGTCCGATTTGATGCCATCGATTTCTTTTCCGGATTCCAAGATTTATGCAGACGTCGAAATACGCCGTTAATATCCGTGCCAATAAATCGAAGATAAATCAACCCGAAACCTGGCAAACCTGTTTTAATCGCGCGTGCGTGCATGTCTGTTGTTTTGAGTTTTTATGTTGCTGCTTAAATGATTAAAGAAGAATTATATGGCATAATTATTGTTCAAAATATCGCTATATATTTAATCCTTTTTTCCGTTATGCTCTTTTCTACTTTATATCTTACATCTGCAATTTGGATCTCTTTAAATTTCTAGTAAACGTAGCGTCCATAAAATCCTAATAATGTTGCTGTAATAATATCGTTTCCATACCATACAAAATTACGCATAAATTCCCTAGTTTCACGAGTTCTACTGTACTTTCACGGTATTATTGGTACACTTACGTGCGTACATATAATATTGCTCGAGCTAAGAACTGAGAGAAAAATGAAAAATAAAAATAAGATGCAAAAAATGAGGGATATGTACCGTCTGCATCGTCTTAAAGAAACAAATTCTCGTTTGCACGAGGTGCAAAGTGTAACGGGTCAATTATCATGTTTACATGGGGGATACAGTAACGCCGGCGATTTCTCGGAGTACAAATACCGGTAACTTAGTTAAGGCTGCGCTCGCGTTCGGATCTAGAGCGGAGACGACTGGACGGTTAGGAAAGGAGGGGAAAGCCCCGAGATACAGAAGGAGAGGAGAGAATGGGCGAGGGACGGCAGCTCAGAAGAGAGGAAGAGAGAGATCCGCGATGAATCCACGCGTATGTGTGTATACGTGAATAACCGGCATGTACGTATAATGATCGAGTGGCGAGGGGGACAGCCGGCGGTGAGGGGGCGGGAGGGGGCGAATGGGTGAACGGGTGAACGGCCTGCCGCGTCCTTGCGAGCCACCTGACCACACCGGCCGTGCCGCCACCACTCGGCCTCTCCAGCATCCTTCCAGCAGCTCAGACTCACCTTCCAACCGGCAAACCGCTCGTCCACTGAACTACCTGACCGATCGCATATATTCGTGGCTCTTCCGCGCCGATTCCCGTGAATACTTCGATCATTCTTCGGCGCGCTATTCGTTATTCGAAAACGCTGCCGGTTTTAGCGTGATTATCGAATTTGATCGAATTTGAATGTAGATCATAATGTTACCTTGGTAGCAGATTCTAAATTTTTATGTCTTATAGTGATTTGACAAGCACTTGTCTCTGAATTATGTTTTCATTCTTTCTATAATTCTTTAAGGTCTACTTGAATATATATTATATTAATTCAATTCTTTAGAGGAGACAGATAATGATTTGTAACTATTACATATATATATTGCACTCTTACACATTCACATAATTATATATGCGTGCGTGAATTAATAATAATACATTTTTTATAGCAATAAGTTATAATAATGTATTACAGAATAGTACATTTTTTAAATACATTTTATAATATGTTAAAAATAATAATATTCACTTTACGTGGGCAAAGGACGTAATTGAAATTTTATAATGGTTTCATGTAGGTACCCGTTTTTCTGTTATGTCCAAAAGTACACACATTATGTAGCTTTATCTTACATGCTTCCTTATTTTCAGAAAATACCCACGCGTTATTAACATATCTTATACATTATTTTACCTTTCTGGACAGCTGTCTGCTTTAATATAACTTGTTTACTTGTTACGTATATTATATATAGTACAATACGCGCTCTTGTAGCATACGATATCGATCGATCATTCAGCATGCATTCATTCGCACATACTGATTCTTTTGCTCGAGCATTCTCTAGTAAGTCACTATTTATAAAGCACATTATTCTATTTATCTTTGCGACTGATCTATGAAACTGAACGATTTCTACATCTTACTTTACTACGCACTATCTAATCCAGTATTAAGTTTCTTATCTCAATTACCGGTTTTAATTACTCTATAGTTTATTACTATGTACATGTATATTTCTACATATACTTCTATACCACTTAAATGTGAGCACTTAACAATACGACGTGAGTGTACACTTAAAACGAATGTAATTTCTTTTTTTAAACACATTACGTAATATAAATTCATATTATATGTCATCATATTCCATTCTTTCCGTTTCCATATTGAATAACATCGATCCTGAATACTTTGAAGATATTGATATCATTGATACTAAAATCACGCTAAATAATCTCTATGGCAAACTATGGTGACTTGAATCGCCATTGACAAACATATAGATATGAAACGAAAGCGAGATCTGTACTTTCGATCGCGATATGTGCATTTGATGCTTCATAACGACCGCGCTCATAAAGAGACGATCCGTGGTGTGTCACTGCTGATGATTTGTTGCGCATTTCTGGCACGGCGAGGAATAAACTGGAACGCGCTCGGCATTTATACCAGCGGGCACACGACATTCCCCTGGCACATCGAACTCTCATTATTGCTAGATGCTTCCATCACAAATTTCCGTGTCTCTCTCTCTCTCTATCCGTCCATTTGCGCGTAATTCAAGCTGATTTTATGTACTCTCTCGAACCGTTCCGTATGCTGTTGACTCCAATCTTCTCACCCTTGGGCTAACGCTCTAGTACCACTTTCTTACCGGGTCGAAAGTGGCTATTTAGCGTCTTTATGGCTTCTCACTGCCTAGAAACCGTAGTATAGCCTGCGGCTATATCGCTTTACGCTCGCGCCGTATTTATCAACCGCCGTATTAGCGCGGCACAATCTATCCATATGTATTCTCATTTGCTAATTATTGCTAATTATACGTGTTTTTCCATTTACTTTATCCTTCTGTATAATTCGATGCTCATATATTCCTTTGACAAGAAATTAAAAAAAAAAAAAATAGAAAGGAAATTGTTTGGATGGAAGTGGAAAAATGGAATTTACATTACAATTGTATTGTATTTACGTATTTAATTTTGTAATTGCAAAAAATTGCAGTTTGTTTAATTTTTGAAGAAAATTAATTCGCATTACGATTTAGCAACGTCACGATCGCGCGGACATCATTTTTACTTCATGGATGGTTGAAACTCAACTGAACGATTACATGCTTCACGGTGGTATCCTGTCGAAGCATGTAACCAGTATTGGCTCGACAGAGAGACCGTAGGTTACGGAAAGATCCTCGGGGCTAATGATCCATCACCTCCTGATTCTAAAGTCCGAAGTGGCTACTTAACGACTTTACGGCTGCTTGCTACCCAGGAACGCCCACGTGCCACAGGTAAACCTCGCCGACGCGCCTGCGAATTGATCAACCGGTCTATTAATAGAGCGGGGCGCTACCTGGGATCTTCCGGAACGATATAATCCTACTAGTTTTCGAGAAAGGAATGCCTAAAAGCTAACGACTTCCGTTCATTAGATCGAATGACGAAATGATTTTATTATTTTTATCAAATTTTTATACACAGAATATAATTTTATATTCGTTTCGAAAATTTTTATTTCGATGCAAAACATCTGCTTTTTAAATAAAATGTAATATGAATAAATATTATTCTCTCAATTACAATATATAGTATATTCAATACAACTGAATAAATTTTTTTGCTATAATTAGTAGGTTTTGAGACATTAATAATGTAAAATCTACTTAAATTTGTTCGATTAAATTGAAAGATTTGATATATTAATTTATTACACATGTAACATAAAGAGAATTAAAGCGATATTTCACTATAAATCGCTATTCATAAAATTTCATTTATAATTATTTCTTTATTTATGATATATTTTATTATAATTACACTATATATCTAATGAAATGATTGTAAATATTTGTCAGACGCTTAAATGATTTTTATAAATTATAAATTATAAAAGAGGAAGAAAGAAGAATTTAGTGGACATTATATTTTCTTAAGACGATTCATTTAACATCGTTGAATTCCATGCGGCGGCAGGAATGTCGGCGTTTCAAGTTGAAAACGTTAAACTATAGAAAGTATATAAGATAGAGAGAGAGAGAGAGAGAGAGAGCAGCAAAATGGAGAAGAAAAAGACAATGACATAGTACCTACCTTCATAGGAATCTTGTGTCATCTACCAAGTTCTTCTCTCCTACTTCTGAATCATCGTTCTTTGTTTTCTCTCAGAATCTTTTGTATCCATGGATAACCAACCGCAAATTGCCAATCTTTCGACTTCAATACGAAACGAATTCTAGATGGATGGAAACGAATTCCATTTAATGGAACGTTTTTTTTTTCTCATTTTTTTTCATTATTTGAATGAAGATTATCATGACGCAATAATGTCTTCCATTTATATTCACATTTAAAGTTATATCTTACAATTTTTTATAAAAAATTTTTTTAATTTTATGTAGTATTGTGTGTATTATTTAACTGTTTAATATTTATTACTATAAAAATACAAATTGTTGCAATTTCAAGATAGAATAAGTATTTCGATCATTTATTTTTAATTTCTAATTTTCTTCCCATAATGGAATGATTTAAGATCGAAATCAAGAGGAAACCGATTATCGCTAAATTCTATTTACTTTTCTTTTGTTCTGAATCATGAACTTTATTTACATTTATTCTTTTATATAGTTTTTGTGCAAATGGATGGTTAATAGTTCTATCTATCTTATCACGTCTTCTCTCTATTAACTTAAGTGACATAAGAATTCCGCCTTATTCATTGTTATCTCTTGTTATCTTGCAACTATGCGCTTTTAACATTTATGCGCTTTTAACTTTTTTCTTCTTTGCTTGAACAGTACCGATCGAATCAAATTATATAGTAACATTAAGCCCGAATCGTTGAATTACAGCTAATGATAGTACATATTATATCTTATATCAAGTTTTCTAATTACTGATTACCATCAAGTCTACATAATTATATTTCGATAAAGACCATAACAACGCTTAAGGATAGATTTTTGAAATATTATTTTTAGACGAAAATTCTAATACTAAAATATCGACAATATAATAGTTTTTGAATTATAAACATTTAGAAATTAGCGAATCGTTTAACTTAAAGTGCACATATGGTTGGCATTTTGCGTTTTACGTACGAGCGAATTTTAAGCAGTACGATTCGCTATTTAAATGCTTATATTTTAAAAACTATTAATTTTTTTCAACATTTTGCCATTAGGATTTTTGTCTTAAAATTATCTCAGCAATCTATCCTTAAGCGTTGTTACAGGATTTTATCGGATACCCTGTATATATAATGTGAAAATTGAAAATTATATAATCAATATAATAGATATAATGATTTACATAGAAAGTACGTGATGATTAACACTTTGATATGGAGTTCGATTCTATGTACAACGATCGATTAAATCTGATATTCTATTATCGCTGTTCTTTAACATTAGTAACTATTTCATGTAATCGAGTCAGAAACCCTTTAATAGGATTTAAGAATCAATTGTAATAACTCGCGAGATTGATAGAAGTTGAAGTAGATAATATGTGAGAACATTAGAGAAATATAATGTTACACGGAATCTTTGTCAAAGGTTAAACGATGCGGAATGACGTTTCGCATTATTCGTCAAGCTGACCAAGATTCTTTCTTGTCTGCAGGATGGTGCGCTTCCTGATGTTCGCCGTAATTGTACGACGGTGGACGGGGTCGATACGGCCGTAAACCCGATCAGCTGGAAGGAGATTCGAAGCCGGTGAGTCCAACGGCACCTGCTTATTGTGCTTATTCATTCGGGATGCGGCTATTCGCCCGTGTACAATGTGACTTAATGGAACCCGTAAAGACCTTTAACATTACTATGAAATCTATCGTTGTAGTCTGACTGCAGACCAATACGACTTATCAGCGATGCTTCCTCTAGTGATACACCTTTGCATAGCATGTTCACGAGCACGTCAACACGTATTCATTATATCGAGTCATTGTCTGCATAATATATATACTATACAAGCGTATTTCAATTGAAATCATATTGACGCGTAATCATATAATAGTACTTTTCCACATTAGAAATTCGCATTTTCCGTTACATTGTTGTCAAATGGATTCTAAAATTCACAATATTTTTTAGTTATCAGTCTCAGTTTAGTTTCTCCTCCCAGTTTTTATCTAGCAAAAAATATTAATATCTGACTATTGAAGTGTTAAGGTAGTCATTTTCGTTCCGTGAAAGGAATTGTGGTGAAGAACCTATGATATCTTGCTTCTGTACTACCGCGATATGCTATCAAAATAATTTATATTTTACTCGTACGACTCAAGATTGGCTTTTACGGGCGATCGATTGCCTCACCCGAGTCGTTTCGCTTGACAATATGAATATGAGATTACTGAAGTTGGCCAGCACGAAAAAATAGGATTTGCTTAGAGTCTCGCACGTGGCAGCATAAACGACAGGGGAGAAAAAGCTCGCCACATACTTGACTCAATGTTCGATCTGAGTATTCACACACAGGCACGCGCGGACAATTACGGACGGCGGGACACGGTTTTACAATAAGTCAATTCGTTTTCAAGCTGCGTAAGAACGGCCTAACGAAAAAAGACCCGGGTTGGATATAGTTATTGCGGCTGTACACGTGAACAGGTCGATCCGGTCGAGTGAGATCAAAAGAGGGACGAAGAATGAAAGATGGAAGGAGAGGGTAGAAAAGAATGGACGAGAGGGAAGGGGAGAGAGGTTTTCGAGATGGGAACATGAAGGAGGGGGAGGGGGGGAGGAGGGAAGGTACAGACACGAAGTACACATACATGACGGTATCGAGTGGTGATACGTGAAAGAGAGGAAGAGAGCAACGAGAGGGACGAAGAGTTAGAAAAAGAAAGAGAGAGAGGAAGATGTCGTACAATAATCGAACGCGCTCGTAGCGCAGTGTTTGCAAAAGAGTGATATCTAATCGGCGAAATACTCGTCGAAAAGTAAACCCAAGAAACAGGGTGGAGCACAGGCATATATCGTTTATCTTCGTTGTTTACGGATAGTTTCGTCCATTCGTCTCTCGCTCTCTCGTGAACGGGTTATGCGCGCCAGAGAGCCTCTCCTGGCTGGCAATACCTGCCGCGCGCGGTGTACAGCACGCCCCGTTCGGTGTGGACCCGTTCGGTGGTATCTATATACGCATACGTATGTACGCACACTCGCGCAATTCGCGCCGGCAAACACGTATTGCCGTATATACCACCACCGAGTATTGTATAATGCAGCCATTGATAGCCGTCCTCTCTTTCACGCACGCGATCTGTTGCAGTCGCTGCAACCCGTGTCCGGTGACAGCCTCCAGTGTCCAGTCTCCCTCCCGGTGAGTGTCCACAAGATTTATTTTCCCAGGCGATATACGGGGTGTCGTCGCGAAAACCGGACGCACGCTCCCACCGCGAGAACGAAAAATTTAACGCGACGCTGAATTCGGATATGATTGCGAGAATAATGAGATCGTCGGGCGTTTTCAGGACGGCGATCTAAGCGAAAGTATCATTTAGTGAAGTATGACTTTGTGGATTGGATATTTCTCGTTTTTGTTGCGCGCATTCGAACGTTCAAGCTCTCATCAGAAATGGAATCGATTAGGTATGTAAAATTACACTAGCGTTTCATTTTATATTTATTACTATGCTAGAGAAACAAACCGTAAGGTCTATTTAAATTGCTGGCTATTAATTGTATATTATATATCGTGCCATATTATTGTCATTTTTATTATTGTCATTAATAAAATCTTTTTAACTTGAAAGATCTCAAATTAATTGGCGAATTGAACTTAAAGAAAATGAGATAACAGATAAATTAATTCTTAATTACTGCCAAATTTTATATATACAATTTTATTGTACAAGCATTTAATTGTACATTCGACGATGTTTCATAAAATATTTGTTAATAAATTACGCTAAAATGCCCTCCTCAAAAAAATTTCACAGATGAAAACTCTGTTACAAAGAATCCATTAATAATGATAGTAATAATGGTCGGACATTCTATATATCACGCAACACATCACGGGAAACGAACTTTTACTTTACAATCTTCCACGCCAGTAACAATCTCCGTTGATATTATATACAAAGCGGAAGCGAGCTACTGTGAACTTACGTAACATCCAAGTTCCGTCGTCGCTCGCGTAAGATCGACTCGAGACAAGAAGTGTGGCGAGAGCAAACCTTCTTCCCGACCGCGCTCACGACTTTCGCCATTAATCGCGTATGTCGGGGGTATAGTCGTTATTTTCTCGATCGCGATCTCGCTATCCTCCCCCCTTTCCTTACTTTCCAGACGCTGTCTTTCTCGGGGACCCCGCGGTACTTAACGAGCAGATCACTTTCAGTTGCAGTGTGCACAGCCACGATCAATTTACAAGCGCAGCGAATCGCCACGGGGCCGTGCGAGTCGCGGAAGATTGCGATCGCCGTATGGCATGAACCGCTTCGACGAGAGGAAACGTTCCACCGATCTCTCGTAGGTGGTGAACGAGTTACGATTTGCACGCCGTCAAGGAAATGCTGAAAACGGCGGGAAACGATCGGGACACCCGTTGAGTCGTCGATCGCTCCGCCACTCGCGAACGCGCGAAATTGCGTAAACGGAATTGAATTACCGTCCATTGCGAAAACGGGAAATTCGCGGGCACGGTTCGATTTATTGAACGATTGCTGATGGATACCTGCCGAATGGCTGTCATTTTGCGGATAACTAAAAAAATTGTCGACGGTCCTCGTTCCATCGCATGCGGAAGACGATTTATGCTTGTTTCTATCAATGCAGATTATTTTTAATCTCGGTTCAATTTACTCTTCATCTTTTTCTAATTCTTATGCCCGTTTCTATTAATGTAATTTAATTTTTATCTTGGTTCAATTAACTCTTTATTTCTTTCTAATTCTAAGAATTAGAAAAAAAAATGAACAGCAAGTTGAACAAAGATTAAAGTTAATTCACATTAATGGAAATGGGCATTAGTTCTAGAAAGAGAACTAGTTGTGAAGAACTAGTTGTGAATCGATTAAAATTCAACTACATTGGTAGACAGGCATTCGTTACATGACATCGTTATGAGAAATATCTGATTTTGCAATTATATTTAGAAAATTTAGAGACATGATATCAATATTATTTTCCGTTTTCCTAAATCTCGACAATTTTTGGCATAATGATGTAAAGCAAATTTACGTAATGAGATTTCTCGAACATCGGTTTCCGTTCCCGAATACGGATGTCGAGTTCGACGCGATATTGACATGCCGCTACCAACAGCAAAACGCTAAGTAAATAGCTATGAGTACGCCGGTATCGTCGTTCCATCTCGCACTTGTCAATAAACCTGTAGTATCAGCGTAGTATCTTCCAAGGCAACGATAAAATGTTATATGGTCTTAGTTCAAGATTTTCGACGATGGGAAAGAGAGCTTAATCTTATCACTCCTTTGTGCAAATAGCACAATGATGATTCGCGATTGCACGTTGCAATGCGCGTTCGACGCAAATCCCGGCGTTCGAAGCAAATCCCGGCGCTTTCGCTAATTTTATTTCTTTAAAAAAAAAAAAAGAAAAACAGGTTCAGACGCGGACGTTAAATTGGGAGCAATCCGGGCGCGACAGCATCACAAAGAAGTCATCTCGATATGCTCGTAAAGCATAACAAAAAAATGATATTTTCTTTGACATTTGTTAGTCATAATTCTGGCGCTCTTTCTTCGAGAGATTATTAAAGCCGCTTTTTACGTGAGAAAGCGAAAAATCAAAAGAGAGAGAAACGCAGATGCATAGAATCCGTCCATCTTATCTTTGGAAAAAAAAGAAGCTTAAGAGAGGAATGCGATAAAATATGCGACTGTATACGTTTGCGAGATACGGTGCCTACCACCGTAGACCAAAATGGAATGACATGCGATTTTCATCACGTTTTTATTTTTTAGAGTATAAAAAAAGTATCGTATCATCTTCGCGTTCGGAGACATGAAAATACATCAGTCGCCATCATGCATTATTATCGATAACTCAAATTTTTTGGCAACGACAAATGCTTTAAGAATATCACACCTCGATGACACATGATACTTGTGCGTTTGAAAATCTCGACTGCCTGCAGACAGCGAGCCAGAATAACAAAAGCGAATTGAAAATATGCAAAGAATGCATTAAGAGTATATACTGTGGATAGAGCTACACAGAGGCAAGCGTGCCGACTTACGGAGAAGAAAGAAAGAAAGAAAAAGAAGTTGAAACGCGCGCTTTTGTCGGTACGTCATTACGACATCCGGTCACCGTATGGTCGTTAAAGTGACACAAATGGTGTTTCAAAAATATCAAGCAAAATATGAATCCGAGTAGAAATAACATCGTGTCATGCTGTTGTTGCGATGTTTGCGATGTCTTTTTGTATTCATGCTCGATAATTTATTCCTTTAAAAAATCGTGTTATCGCACGTAAAATTATTATTCTCAGCTAAATGAAGAAAATATGTAAATTATATAAAATAGCTTATCTCATAATATCCATATTTATTCTAAATTTATACATAATATTTATTTTTATTTATAATTTTTTGTCGAAACAATTTTAAATGCATATCTGTTGGGGTATAATGAAAGAAAGACCGAATAGTAACATCGAATAGTATCAGGTTATTTAGAATACATCGCCCAAGGATTAACATACTCTTGCGAGATTATGCAGATCTTGGGAAGCTTGTCTATTTAATTCTCTCGATTTATGCGGAACTCGCCGACCATTCAGTGTGTGATCCATAGTGACCGTTGTCGACTTTTAATCGGAGCCTGTGTGCGTGGAACAGGCGATCGTGAATCTGCTGTTGACGCTGAGAGAGTCGGCCTCCTTGACAAAAAAAAAGTAGGCAAGCATAATCGTAAAGTGCGAATGTTATTCTCTGGGCGATGAGCGAGGCCGCGAAAGAAAGAACGAAGGGGCAGTATTTTTTCGGCGCGTATAATGGAACGCCATGGAGAATAAAAATTCCACGTAGTAGTCGCGACAGGGATCTCGGGCGATACGGTTTGATTCGGTTCAAATCTCGAGATTGATGTTCGAATCAACGGATTATGATGATTCACAAAGCAGTAATTATCACATGATTAGTAAAAATTTTGCTATTATCAATATTAAATTGAATGCAAGAATTTATTTTACGTAATCGCGATGAGGTCGATCGAGCAATATTCCCCATTTTCTCGCTTCAGCATTTTTGCGTCAAAATCTTTTCATCGTTCTTTCGTTGAACTTGTCGATAAATTCAAAGGAAAACTAAAGATCGGTGCACCCCTCGACCAGTATTCAAGCGTGGCACCGAATTCCATCGAGCACGTCAATTGCGAATGATCGACGAACTAAAGACGAAACAGGGACGAGCTCGGTCGGCCGAATTGCACAAGCAGATTATACGTTTTCCTTCGTAATAAAACACGGGAGGTCTCAAAGGGAAAATAATGTCTCCCTGATTACTCGCCTCGATTCAACCCGCTACTCTCCCTTCCCGACGCCTCTTTCGCGCTGTTTCTCTTTGCAGGGATATAACTTCCAGGTCCTTTCTGTGTGGGACTTTGTTGAAATGGGGATTAAAACGATGTTTGCGCGAAAGCCAAAAGCATTACCGACTTTATCTTTCGAATTGCACCGTATTACTTTTCCTTTTATCTTCCGGCGCTTCTGTGATATTTGTTTCCTTAATTTCAGTCGGAAAAGGAAGGTATCTTGCGCTCTATAAGATTACATTTGTAAGAATTAAAATACAGAGTCAGCTTTTCCGTGAATGTACGAGGCAAATTACATAAAACGAAATTATTTTTAATTTGGAGAGACATTTATAATAATTAGATCTTAGAGTATGTTTTTTATAAAATCATTTTTTATCTTACGTTATGTCATTTGTACACATCTAACATGTATCATAGCTATGATTGAGATAACTCATTAAAAAAGTTGATTTCACGTAATGATCAATTTTTTCTGCAAAATACATTTTTTTTATATTTTATTATTTATGTATGATGACGATAATATTATAATTATTTTAGGTTTAATAATGACTCGAACGTTGGCCCGTCGTTCGGTAATCATAAACCGGTTGGACAACTATATAAACTACTTTTGAAAAATCGACTCCACAAAAAAGAAATTGCTATTTGTAGAATTTCATAAATCAACTCTATCAAGCGTAAATAATCACGTTTATAGATGGTTTCTAAGATTTTTAAATTAGATCTCTTTTCTCTCTGTTTTTTGTAACAAAAACATATTTTACTTAAAGTATACTTAATAATTTATTCGTACTTATAATTGTAAAAAAAGTAGACGATATAAAAGTTATACATGTCAACATATTACTGAAATGACAATAAGTAAAAACATATTATATTTTATCTTTAAATTGAAAATGCAATTTCTCAACGTATGCTGTATGTGCTGTTTGATAAATATTGCTAAAAGAGATTGCTGAGAGACACTAATATTTACTAGTAACATATTAATAATTATAATGATGATTAATTATTTATAAAAGATAATTATGCAACATATGCTCTTTCTTTTTTTGTTCAATCTTCTTTATCATCTGTCATTTTTTATAATTAATATACTAGATCCTTAATTATACATATATTAAGTCTTAATTCATAGTTTATAAGAAGTGATCATATTTCGTGAGGTATATACAATATTCACTATGGAGCTTGATTCTTACTAATATCAAATATTCAGCATATGAGTTGCAGAGACAAAAGTGTTAGTCCCCAATTCGACAAGGTCCACGAGAGTAGATAAAAAAAGAAAAGACGCAAGCACAAGAACCAAACGGTCGGTCGAGACGCGGTGAATAGACGTCGCGGCGAAAGCTCGTCCATAATATATGAAACCTGCGCGAACATAAAATTCTCCAATTGCAAAATTGATGCGGCTTATGTTTCTCTCTCTCTCTCTCTCTCTCTCTCTTTCTCGGTGCCGTAGACCATCCCGCAGCAGCGACGTCGATGCCACTCGGTCTCGCGGGTCCCTTGCTCGTTTTACTGTAAAGCAACTCCTCATATTGTACAGGGACGCGTAATTCATTTTTTACCGGACTCGGCTCAATTATTTATAAATTGCTGCTCCCTCGGGGAGGACGGGACTGACTTGTCATCCCCACGATACGACACGACGCGTCGTGGCACTGCGTTTCCCTCTGATAATACATAGACACGAAATAAAAGATAAAAAGCAAGCGCGAAACCTCATATGATCGACCAGTAACTCGAAACGATTGTGTAGAGATGTTATTTGTAGTTTGATATAAAATTGTCATACTACATGATATAATAATAAAAAATTAAAAAATTAAAATTAAATTACATAAATAATAACTTAGAAATATATAAATGGTTTTATAGATATTTAATTTCAATTGCAAAAATATTAGAAAATATATATCGACAACTTTTAAAAATATTAGAGAAAACACACACACACACACACACACACACACACACACAGAGAGAGAGAGAGAGAGAGAGAGAGAGAGAGAGAGAGAGAGATATTGACAGCTTATTAACACTTACGCATCTATCCATGAAATCCGTCTGATTAACAATTCATAACCTTAAATCATGTTAAATATCCATCAAGATAAAAAAAGCTACATAAGAACTCGTAAAGTATCAAGTAGATGATAGATCAATTATGCGCGAAGGTCACGTATGACCTCGCGCAGCACGCGCTCACGATCACAGCTTCGTAATCCGCGATCTTAATGACGCACCGCTCTACATAAATTTACATGTAATTGCAGGCTTTTTCGCGAACTGGCAATTTCAGACTCAAGCTCATCAAGCCGCACATGACGCATTTGTTTTGCGGTAACACCCCCATACACGTAAACAGGCTCTCAAGTCTTAACATTATTATATTATATGTTGAAGCTTAGTGATTAGAGAACTGTAAACTCAGTCTCACTTGTTATCTATTATACACTCATTTATTATACATCCTCATTTATTTACATATTTATCTCAGTGTAAACACATATATAAATATTTCTAAAATAAATACAAAAATTTCGCGATTTAAGAAAAATTAATATATTTGTATTTTTGTTTCAAACAATTAATAAATTTAATTTGTGTAAATGTTAAATAGTTTTAAAATGAAAATTTCGCGACGTTATAAAAAATAAGAAGATACATATTCCTCTTTTTATATTTAATTAATTACTTTATTATTTAACTTAATAAGCTATTTATTCCTTCTTGTATGTATTATGTAATTGCAATGCTGGCATGATTATGGAACGGAAAGATTAGAAATCTTGAGTCATATAATTTTTGTGTCACAAATTTTTCATAATTTAATACATTGATACTGATATTTTAAATCTTGATCTTTAAGACAAAAATATTTTTAACGTATATATTATTATAAGTATTATTACATAGAGTTCACATGAAAATAAACCGATATTGCAATTTTCGGGCTTTATTATTCTCGTCATGTTCATTGAACAATGTTCAAAGAGCATCGCAGTGGTTTGATACCCGGATCATTATTACAGGGACATCGTCTGCTTTGACTGCTCCCTAGAGACAACGGTCTCCCTTTCTACATTTCCATGTTTCGTTTGCCCTGGTTTCCTTCCCTTTTAACGTGCGCGTGAATGCGATTTATTTACAAAATCGACTAAAGGAGCAAAAGTTCTTTCTTTTTTTTTAAGGGATTATATGGTGGATCATATATTTTTTTATTTATCCCTCTCCGCGTTTGATTTTCTTCCATTCGACTGTCAGAAACTACAAATTCATCATGATTAGACATTCCAAAGACGTTTTTTCAAATAGCGAGTGTATATTGATTTATCAATGGAAAGAAAATCTTCTATGAGTATTTTTTGCAATGGAATTATATTTACGTATTGAATGGATAGATTTATGAGTACATAAATATAATTTTCGATACTATCTTAATATTCCGGAGACAAAAAAAAATGGGTCTATTAGACTATTTATTCAATTATATATAAATCTCTTTATTAAAAATGTCAAACAATTTAATTTTCTTTGTGTTACTTTATCTTTGTTATATTCTTTACATTTTATCTGCAAATTTGGATTGTTTTTATTAAAATATATTTATTCTGTTTTATATGAGTTGTATCATTTCGGTTTTTTTTTAAATTAATTAATGTATTTTAATTAACGTCTTTCAGATCCAACATCAATAATAGTGTGTTATAGATTTTAGTGTCAGATCTGACAAATTAACTATTGTTAAGCAATCAATATGGTGACATATTGCGATTGATCGAGCATATAATTGTTAAATTATCAATTAATCGGTAAAAACATTTATTTCGCAATTATAAGCCGCAAGTGTTGCGGCAATTGACACCGCATTCCTTGAACAGGCAAAACATGCTGATCTATTTTTCTACAAAGCCAAATTATGCATGCATCGATGCGTACATAATCTCATTTTTGTTAAATTAGTCTATTGAAATTGTCGACAAAGTATTAGCTCACAATTGATGTCGATTCAATATCGTTTACACACACACACACACACACACACACACACACACACACACACACACACACACACACACACACACACACATATATATATATAAAACAACATATATAAATATTTTCTATATAAAAAATATATATGTAAATATAT
>Ga0157364_1002541_pt1 | contig 17067 bp, 9 predicted proteins | sample AttsexASBM2_FD_111476 | JGI IMG/M metagenome (GOLD analysis project Ga0157364, IMG submission 111476) | Fungus gardens microbial communities from leaf cutter ant in Ribeirão Preto, State of São Paulo, Brazil - Atta sexdens ASBM2 | ecosystem: Host-associated > Fungi > Mycelium > Unclassified ... | reverse complement strand
TCCGAGATGTAATTCACCGTTACAACGGTGATCGAGTGATTTATAAGTATCGTTCACCCATGAATTAATGGACGAGCGAGTACAAGAGTATGAATGCGCCGTAAATCGTGAAACCGCAAAGAGTAAAAGAGTGAACACGTATATCGAGGGTTTCTAGTGCGCGATTAACTACTTTAAATCGTAAATAAGAAACATGTAATCGTAAACCGTATGGACCTTTGTGTTTCTGTCGAAAATGCGGGTGTAAAGTGCACAAGCACTGCAAGTAGACGCAAATACGCGAAATTGAGTATTTATTTGGTTATATTTTAATCTTTTTGATTCTGTCTGCAATTTAAACCGGAAATTGGAGTTTTTTAAGGCACCATCAATATTTTGATGATGAATTTTGATAGACTAATATAAATCTGTAAAAAATAAATAAAATATAATCCGACCTCTATAATAAAAATCCATTGTTAAAGCTTTGAAAAGTGTGTCAGAATTTTTTCAGGTTTTTATATAATGTGGAACAATAACAAATTTTGACGTATTTCTTGAAAATCTCTATTGCTAATGGAAGAGTTAAAATTTATGTTGCCAATGAAGAATTAATCTTATTTCTAATGCTCGTTTCGATCGATGTAGATTAACTTTAACTTACTCCTTATCTTTTCCTAATTATCAGAAGAAAATAAAAAGTAAATTAAATCGAAATTAAAGTTAATCATTGGTGAAAATGATACTAAACTCTTTGTTTGATTTGCTTTCTTTCTTTATGGAGTAAAAAATGTTGTACATATAATATATTAAAAATATTTTATACTCTACGCGATCAGGAAAGAAGAGCACCTGCAGGAATATTCGCTAACCTACGCTGGATCTCGCGATTCGATAATAAGTTCGCGATTTCCATAATTCTCCACATCCGCTTATGCATTGATGCACCGTGCACTCTATGTAATTACCATCGTACATCAATAACTGCACCCGAAGAGGACGGTAGAATAGGAGCCAGAAGTAACACGGATATCTGGGCGCATACTTTCGCCCATCATGACAGTTCCTAATTATCTCATTAAAAACAACGAGTTGTCTACCGTTATCATTACAAAGATTGAAATTTAAGATTACATCGTTACGCGGCCATGCCGTATTTAACGAATAGAAATTTAAAACTGAGGGAAGTATAGAAATTTAAGTCATAATTATATTTCTCGTTATCAAACACGATACCATTTAGTTGTTCGCATTTTTCTGCAATTATTATAGAAATGATCATGAAACCGTGAAATTGTTACCGTTATTCTTTGTGCTTTGCGTTTAATGCCTGCTCTCTAAAAATAAATCAGTGTATTATTATTAAAAAATAGTAAATATTAGCTGATTACATCAGTTGTAAGTGTAACACTGAAGTCACTGATTCACTTTTAGAGAGTGTGATTTTGAAAGACGGAAATTGATTTTATCATGTTGCGCGATATAAACAACTTTCGTCCAATTAAACCTTGTTTCTTAATTTAATAACGCGTTAAGCATCGAGCATGGCAAATTCTAGTTCTTATTACCTAATGTAAAAATTTACATGACTACACGGCATTGCATCGGCGGGAAATGAGAATCAAGCATGGTTACACTCTGCGTTAAATGTACGAAGAGATCAGAGGTCAACATCTGCAATTTATTTCGTGCCTTTAATTTATTCTGTGCGACAGGTTGCATATTTGTAAATTCATATTGCATGTGTGCGCACTATTATCATTTAATCCACACTGATTATCTCATTCATAGATATAGACAGATTCGTATTTCCGATATAGATATCCAACATAAAGACGTTCGTTTTATTATCTTTGACAAAATTTTTTAAATTACTACATTTTGTAAAAAAATATTATATCATATTATTAATATGTTCTATTGCCGCGCAATTCTTCTACTATAATTGCACTTCTCAAAAGAATCTTCTATCTGCAAAATTTCACAACGCAGTTGCGACTGTCATGTAATGTACTATGTATATTTACGAAACTTGCTCTTCTGATATCGTTTATCGTGCAACGTTTACTCTCACTCATTGCTCGAATAACATATCTATAATATGCAAAATATAAAGCCAACCTATAATGTTTGTTTGAATACCGTACTTCTCTACGCGCAAATTTGACCTTTAGTCACTGTTTGAATACCCTAATCGATCACGAGGTCGACGCTTAAATTTAAATAAGAACATCGCGCGTGTAAAAGTGACCGACGCCGCGATCTTGAACGTAAATTATGAGGCATGTAAAACAAGTTATATCCGAATAGCCAATCGTGCTATCAATCGTGATTACGAGCGCAGTGAAACTTCCGTGTTATACGAATATATTCGAAAATTATGGGCCGAACTAAACTTGACTCCGTTACGATTGAATCAAAATTTCAAGGGATCCGGGTTCGAATCCTGACTGAGGTAATATTTTTCGCAATAAATTATTGACAGACTTAAGATTCTCATCAACATCGTATTATTAATGTTGTTATAATGATGCTTTATTAGCATCAAAAATTATTAAATTGCTTGTCAGTTTAATAAGTAATATTACAACTCTGATTCTGTTCATAATTGCAAATTTCAAGACCGATGAAAATTTCGACGCGCGGTTTGTAGAATCAGATATGTATATAAATTCACGCAGAAATAGTATAGAAATATTAAGATCCACTTTGACTGAATATAGGATTTCTTTTATTTAATTCGATTAATTCTCATTCCAAATTCATATCATAATTGTTTAAAAATTTCAAATATTTTATAAAACAGAATGTTTTATGTTTTAATTTATAAAAATTATTATTCAGCGAAATATGAGTAAGTTTCAAAATAATAAAGGAGATTTTTACAAAATGATTTAAATTTGAAAATATATCAAGAAACTGCAGACATTATAATTCATACATTATTTCGGAAATATTTTTATGAAATGAATATAATAAAAAGAAAAAATGCATAACATTAACAAAATTATTATCGATTAAAGTAAAAAAACGTTATTAAATTATTCTAAAATTCATCTGAATAACTAAAAATAAGAACATCCATTTATTCGAAGTTTCGCTTGTAAATTTTACGATCTGTTTTAGACAAATTGCTAAAACATTTGGATTTAGAAGTTTATTCAAAATACTGCCGCAGCAATCAATCATACTCTGCTCGTTCCAATGAAGAAGTATGAGTTCTGGTACTATTGTATAATCTTATCCTTTAATCTTATAATGCTTTGCTTCCGTAATACAGTAGGAAAACTTTCTTCTCACGTTCTAGTGACCAGTATAAAGCGTAACAGTTCATCATGACGAAACCGCGGATGACAACCGCCAATTTGCTGTGACAAAGTTGAGGAAGAGGCGCGCCGAGCTCCTTAATTAGCATCCATCGCGTAATACTTAATTAAATTGCACACCGATGCCTTGCTTTCCAGATAGGCAGCGGCTAAGAAATTTGCCGCTATTGCAATCGCGCGTATCATACAGTTGATCGGTGAATCGATCAGTTTCCTCGAAGGAGAACGAAGAATACAAATCGCGCGTACCTTGGGGGTCAACGACCTCGTTTACACCTGCATTTAGCGACCAGAAAGTTCCGGACAGTGGGACATTTGCGTAACAATCAATTCTTCCGCGGAACGCTTTGATCGTTGGATGCAAAAGATAGCTGAAACAATTCTTTCAATCGTTAAATATTCTTAAATATTCTTCATAGATTAAAAGAAACATACTTTTATTTATTATATTTAAGAACCTGCATGAAAACATTCATTTTTCTTTTTAAATATTTATTAGATAATTATTAGATAATTAGAAATTATTTCTAACTTCTTTTATGTTTAAGATAGCAAATTATCTTTTTAAAAATTCGTTCAATTTCGTGCATTTTTATTAGATTTATTTATTTTATAAAAAATATTAAAAATATTTTCCAAACATGAATAATTTCTGAACCTTTTCTCTGATATAATTTGCCTCTTTACAAAAAGATTCTTTAAATTGTGCCATTCTATAATGTTATTTCGCTTATGCATACTTTACTTCCATACTGAACATTAAAGTGTATTTTTTCTCGCAAAGCAGGTACTAATCCTGTTTATATATTCTTAGCTCTAACGAGCTTTTATTGTCGCAATGTCGTAACGACTACGCAACATAAACTTCGTTTCGAAATAGGGAAACTCCCGATCATTTGGGATCTTGTTTTAACGCACGGCCTACACCAGAAAATAATACGTCTGCCATGCAACAATTAATACAAGGCCGTAATGACCGTTTATTTGAAATAATCGGGTATTACGCGAACGTTACACCGCGTCCGGAACTTCTTCGCTCTATATATTCAGGCGTACCGGTTTTTCGACCGCACCTTATGCGAGAATAATTTCTCGCATGAAACACTCTCGGCGATAAACACGTATGCATGCGCGTGTTAGATAACTGAAGCCTCACAGAATTTCGCAAATCCATCGCTCGTGCGATTTTCGAAAGCGCCGCTCCCAGTTCCCACCCTCGGCCGATCTCGGGGGTTATGATTCAGCGAGCGTGACAAGTGAGGAATAAAAACGAGCTCGTAAGTTCATGCCAAAAAGAAAAATATACGTACAATAGTCTTTTGCATAAATAAAAAATATTCTTTAACTAAAATTAAAATTAAAAAAGGGCTATACGAGTCTAACGTAATTAGTGCATAAAATATAAAGTGCTTCAATATAAAATTGTCTTTAATTAATATCCTTAATTAATTGTTTTAAATAATGTGTTCATAGTCAGACCTTATATTTAAGGTTTCCTTTAAATTTATCTTCAAATGTTCTACGAATTATTTTATTGACTACTGAGCATCTAGATAATTTAAGATAATTTAAGAAAGCCTTAAATATAAAGCCTGACTGATTACGAGCATAAATATTTCATAATAATATTCATGGTAATATAATAAAGATGAATGTTTTCGGCTTTACTTTAAGTCATCATCAATCTACAGTTTGCACATTAAAAAACGGTTATTATCTCATGTTCTTAGAAAAGCCAAAGAGATTTCTTTTATTGCCAATTCTAAAGTGCTATCTTGTAGAAGTGGACATCGGTCCAAAAACCATTTTCTTTTTAGAGGACACAATGAAGAATGTAGCTCCTGAAATTCCACTCGTTTCTGGCTCATCACACTCTTACCATGATAAAAGGAATCATGTTTTGCTCGAGGAAATCAGCACGAAGTATAACGAGAAGCTAAATGTAATTTTATTCGCTTTGTCCAAATAAAAGCATGCATTACTACGTTAATCAAAATATTGTGAAATATATTTCCCTGCACATGAACAAACATTTCTCGCGTGCAAGTTATTATCACGATTACACCTCGAAGATGATTATTGAAGAGAATATTCAAGGCCACGTAGTCATCGATAAACGCAACCTTGCAATGCAATCTTAAAATGTGTCTCATAACCTCGACGTCATTCACTTCAATCGATTTTATGAATCGTACACTTTAGTCTCAAAGAACAAAAATCATTTATACCTTTTTCTTCATGATACTTGATTACATTTATCATCAATTACTGCTCCAAATTACTGAAAACGAATTTAATGATGTCCAATTTACTAAAAAAATTATTTATTTTAAGTGCCTATTAAACTAAACAATAGTATTTTAATACTTAAAATTAATCACTATCTTTTAAATATTGCAAGCAAAAATATTGCGCAAGCTTCTTGTTAAAAAAATACAACGAGAACAATGGTTTTTCTAGAGTATCTAAAAATTTAACTACAAACAGATCTGAAAATAATTTCGTTAAACTATCAAAATAATTATATAAGACGGACGAACAAACAATATTATAAAAATTTTGATATTCTCGCCACTAATTTAAACATATATAATCTTATATAATTATTTTAATAATCCAAGATAATTTTTAGATCTGTATTTAGCTAAATTTTTAAATACTTCAACAAAACTGTTCTTTTCGTGTATATCTTCTGTTTATACTTATTTACTAGGCTTGTTAGAATGAATTATGCTTCAGATTACATGGTGATAGGCAAATCTTGATTTGATTGATAACGTAAGTGAAGAAGAGTTAGTTACCTTTTTAAGGTCAAAACAATTCGGTGTCATAAGGATCGATATTTTCTTAAAAAGATTTTTCGATTCAAATTCAAGTGCATAGAGCAAGCGGGATCAAGCGTGTAAAACTTTTCTCGGCTGAATGAATGGAACAATTCACGCGATTTTTTTAATCTGATTCAGCGAATTCTTTTCCCCGATTATGACTCCGCGGGGAGAAATTGTGTCAATTTCAATCGCTCAAGGTCAATTAACTCGCCGGCGATTAGGATGTATCGAACGTCAATAATCGCATTACTTTACACATGAAAAATATGTTTGAAATTAGGGCAGCGCGATTGCTCGAGCAATCTGTAAAAAGGCAAATGAAAGAAAGGCAGTTAAATTATAAAGCCGCAAACGGATCGTTTAAAACTATACTCGAATACTTGGCGTTTATTAGACGCTCTAAGTTTAATAGATGTTTAATAGACGCTCTTTATCCTGTGATCAATTCTATTAATAATAAGATTAGAAAAAATAACATAAAATATGTTAGATACATTACTTTAAATACGAAGCGCCACTACCTAATTCTATTAATCTATCGCGTTCGGCAATCCTATGATTAAATACGCAAGCCGATAAAGATCAGAGCGATCGATTAGTCTATTATATGATATTTGCATCATATAAAAACGAAACATTGTAGAATGAATTTTCAAGAGTCAAATGTACATATTATGTGAACGTCACTTGCAAATTAGGTTTTATAATAGACTATTATTATTTCATAATTATCGCCAAAGAGAATTTCTATTTTGTTATCGAACTAAAATATTATGCGCAAATAACTTTTGCAAGTTTCTTTGATTATTCTTCCTTCTGTGAGATTACAGTAATGTTTTGGTAATCCAGAATATGAATTGTTAAAAAAGTCAGGAGGAAATGAATTACATACACATGAGAATAAAGGCATCGTTATTACAAAAGTTATTATTACAAAAGTAAAATTCCATCAAGTTTCGCGTTCTGTGACAATGCAATTAAAAAGGGAAATAGATTGTTCTCGCCGTTTTTTTCATCCGTTTGCATGCGAACGTTTCCGTGTCTTGCTATCGCCATTAATTAGCATACACCACCATTAACCGACATAAATCACTCGGACGAATCGCATGTACTCTTTCAACTTCGATCCGATTCGCGATTTGTTCCGTATTCATTTAGAGAACACGCGTATGAATCTTCGATCTCGAAACATTAGAGAAAAGCAGTTTCTCCATCATATTGGAAGTCATCAAGCACACATCACGATCGATCAAGGAAAGATCGTTCTCTAGATTCAATGCAACAGTCCTGAGTGCATCTCATAGAGGACAGAATGAACTCGCGATTGTGAGTTACTTTCTCAAAGTTACTTCAAACTGTAAGGTCTCTTCGACAAACATAAAGTTTCACAAACATAAAGCGTTCATCAATAAAAAATCGCACCTATTCTTTTCACATTCTACATTCGGGATTGTTCAGAGAGATCTTCCTGAAGTGGATAAGAAAAGAAATTGAGTGGCAGTTGATTTCTTCCCACATAGCACACTTTATTCGATGGACGTCCTGAAAATGTCTTTAGGACATTTTTTTGAACATTTTCTTTAGAACATCTCTTAGGCCTTCATAATCCGTTTTTATTCAAGATCGTCTTACTTAAGTAATATTTTAAGTAATATGCAAATATAACTCTGTGGCCAAATTCATAGTCTGAGTTGAGTCTGATATTTAAAACTATCTTAAATACAGTCTTAAAATGTCATAAATCAATCACAGAGCTGTATTAACATTTTAAGACATTACTTTCTAAGATCTTTAGAGTGAAATCTAATTCTAAAGAGAGACAAAAAGTGACAATTGAGCTAGTATTGAAAAAGAGTGGCTCCATTGTCAATTTTTAAGAGTGAGATTTCACTCTTTAAAAATGATTCCATTCCAAAGTTTTAGAAAGTTCTTAAAAGTTCTTAAATTATAAAATAACGGAATACTGATCTGTGATTGATTTATGACATCTTAATATTTGTTTATATAATTTAAGAAAGTCTTAAATATAAAAACTGACTATGAATATCGGCTTTGTCCATTTTTACCAATGTAGATTAGTTTTAATTTCGGTTCATCAATTTACGCTTCATCTTTTTTTCTAATTTTTGTATCCATTAATACAAATGTAATTTCTACAAATGTAGATTAAGTTTAATCTTGATTAAATTACTCCTTAATTTACTCCTTATCTTTTTTTCATTCTTAAAAAGATAAAAAGTAAGTTAAATCGGGCTTAGAATTAATCTACATTAGTGGTAATAGGCATTACAGGTCTACATTATTGGTACAAATGAGCATTAGAACTGGGAAAAGAAATTGAACTGAGATTAAAGTTAATCTACATTAGTGTAGAAATAGACATTAGGTCCGTTTCTACCAACATAGTTTAATTTTCATCCTGGCTTAACTAACTCTCTTTTTCTACTTTTAAGAATTAAAAAAGGATGAAGAATAAAGCTGAACCGAAATTAATCCACGTTGATAGAAACGGGCAAAGGTCTATCCTAATAAACAAGAAACATTTCGAAACATTACAGTAACGTTGCTGCAATGTTGTTGGAATGTTTTAATACTCTCTAAAACTTTTAATAATTAAATAAAAGTGTCACACCCTGAAGAGTGAAATCTCTTCTCAAAAATTCACTCTTTTTCAAGGCAAATTTAATTTTCATTCTTTGTGAGATTCCACTCTAAAGAATTTAGAGAATTTATGTTTCCTGCTTGGTAGAGTTGTATACTCCTCTTTTTCGACAAAAGACAACAAGAGAGAAGTGTGCGACCACTCAACCCGCCATCCTACTCGCGCCTCGCGACTCAGGGGCGGTCGCGATGTGTCTTACCTGTCTCGCGGGTGGACGGGATCGCGGAGTCGCAGGGCTCGGCACCATTTACGGCGGCAACCCCTACGACGGTGGCGGTGGCGACGGCATGCACACGATGCGCGCACGAGGGTTGTGGGAGCCCGGGGGAGGATCGCGGCTCTCACACACACATACACACACTCTCGCTCTCTCTCTCTTTCTCTCTCTCTCTCTCTTTCGCCCGTCGCCTCGGCCTCGAATCTCGGCACCACGCGTCCTCGCGCGAACACGAACGCGTCCTCACTGGCGTTGGCTCGCCTGCCGCGACTTATAGCGCCCGCCGGTCGCGGGATACCCGCCGAAGGTGGTCACTCGGGGAGGCGCGGGCGCGTTGACCAACATGCGTTCTCCACCGTGGAAAGTCGCCAGCGCTTCTCGTCTCGCGGGGGGTCTCAGACTGAGATAGCGGAAAATGCGCTCTTTAGTGAAAATGCAATCAGTTTCTGCGAGAAAACGTTTTTTCCGTAAGCCTCTTCAGAAAGCTAGAAAGTTGACACCTTCGTAATCATTCAATCTGATCGAGTTAAAATACTGGTAAAACAGAAGACATGTTGAAACCGTGAATCTTATAAATGCCCACTTGTTCTTCAATAGTGCTTCTTGAATTGCAGATCTTCTCTCCAATTCTGCAGCATGTATATAAAGCAAAAATATTTGTGCTTACGAAAAATATGACATCTCATAGAATCATTTTTGTAATATTTCTATAATTAAAAAAATATTCCAAGTTTCTATTAAAACTTTTTTCGAAAATCTGGCACTTTCTTAGGAGTTTTAGAGAATATTTAAAAAGTGCTACAACTTAATTCGATCTTAATTAAAGTGACAAAGATACAATCTTCCATATAACAAGAAACTTTTGCGTTCCATTCAGACTCTCGAATCTTTTGCATTTAATTGCTAGAATAATTGCTTCTGGAATGCATCAGGAACTCTAAAACTCTTGGAGAAAGTACCAGGCACTATCAATTATTTTACAAAAATTCTAAAAGCACGATAGTTTTACAATAAAACGGAGAAAGAAAGAGGAGAAAGCTCACTCGAGTTTCACACGCAACACCTACGTTCTACACGTCCACCCACGTGTTCTCCACCCTTTTGCCCTCACCCTCGGCCTCCGGGACTGCGCAGACCTTGCTAAGAGTGCGACCAGGCAGCGTCGGAATACACAACATAGTACGTAAGCCGTTGCATTTATAATCGAACCTCTCAGTCGAAGCTATTCGTTCATTCATTAAACGGTTGGCCCCGAATTATTGGAACATTAGCTTGATTGAACAAAGCTGGGCACGGCTTGTAATACACGGGATCCGCGCTGCCTCGCTTATATCATCATCAATACGAAGCGGAAACGCCGCGCCGTTTTTACACGCAAGCGACACCGAAATCAAATATTCGAGAACTGGAAACATTTTTCGGAAATATATATATATACTTTGAACGTATCAGTCCTTGAAAATTCTCAAGTTCCTCGAGATACAAACCTCAACGATAAATTTTTAAAATATCAACCTTCTAAAGTAGAAACTTTTGGAAGCAATAGAAAAAAATTGAAAAATATTCAGTAAATACACAAACTAACAGTAATATAACATCAATGTTATACTTTCACATTTAACAATGCATGACTGCGTTCGCAAAAAACGCAACTTTACAGCTGTTGTAAGATTCTTCAATACTTATAATTGATTCTTGCTCTTAATTCCTTTCATTAGATTTAAATGCATAATCATTAAAGAATGTAACTATTCATGTACAACATATGTTATATTTTTATATTACTTTTTATATTATTTATTTTATATATTTTTATATTATTGAATGTGTAAATATTGATGTTATGTTACTGTTAGTTAGTGCTTACTGAAAAATTGGCATAAATTCTCGAATATGTGAAATCGGAATACATAAATGGAATATAAACAGCGTTTCTATATATGCGATTTAAAAGCTGTGTAAGTTGTGGAAAAAATTGCGTCGCGCGTTAAATACAGTTTCCAATGACGTTTTTGCACGCATCATTTTTTAAATATATTTTATTTATATATATTTATATATATATATTTACAGAGCTTACGTGATAATCGTCGTCACGTTGAATATAATACATTCGACTGTGAATAAATGGTACGGCTGTTATACACGGATTATTTTATTGCGAGGACTCGCGTTTCCTGGCTGGATCTCGATTTCGATCTTGGCTTCAGAAACTGCCGATCCTTATTATCTACGATCTGAAGATCGTTCATATAAATGAATTGCTTACACGAAAAATCTCACGATCTTACATCAGAGACGATCGGGACGCACAAAGTAATTAGCACGTATCTTAATTAATATTAGTCGTTCTCACACAGTTCGCTATCGCATGGGATCGGTAATCGCAGATCTGATTGTAATACTCGTTTCTATCAATGTAAATTAATTTTAATCCTGGCTTAACTTACTTTTCATATTTTCTAATTCTAAGAATTAGAAAAAGATAAAAAGTTAAACTGAGATTTAAGTTAATCAATATATGGTAGAAATTGACATAATGTTTATTTCTATAAATGCGTAAATTAATTTTAATCTCATTTAATTCACTCTTTATCCTTTTCCAATTCTTAAATCTATAAAAAGATTAAAAGTAGGTTAAACTAAGATTAAAGTTGTTATACATTGATAGAAATTGACACAATGTCTATTTCTATAAATATAAATTAACTTTAATCTTGTTTAATTTACTCTTTATTCTTTTTCAATTCTTAAAACTACAAAAAGATTAAAAGTAGGTTAAACTAAGATTAAAGTTAATCTAATACAATACATAAAAACAGAGAAACATATGCGTTACTTCGAAAATTTCGAAGACGATACAATCCAAACGAAATAAATTAGGATACGTTGAAGAAAGAATCTTTTTTGTAATCTTGAATTAAATTCCTTAATTTCTGAATAAGAAACAGTATTATTTTGGCATTATTCTATCATAAAATAAGACTCGTTATATCTTTGCCGTAGGAAGAGCATTTATAGAGCTTTAAGAGATGGTCGAGAATTAACGTGCAAAGAATAAGATAATCAAAGAAATAGATTCTCGCGCTGGTATAATCGACAAGTTATAAGATATAAAGGAAAGTGAATTTCGTACTCTATTAATTTGATCGATCGCTGTTTGCGCACTTTCAATTGATTGATCGCACATGCAGAGAACGACTGATGTTGAAAGATGTTCGGAAGAAACCGCATATCTTCTTCGCGTAACGTGCTATTGACCGTTTCTACTTAGTGAATCGTTTCATAATCTCCAACTTTTGCGCGAACGCATGTCTCTCTCAGTAGCTCGCGCGATCCTTAATTTATGTTTACAAAAAGAATTGCGAGTTAGTATTGCGCGATACTTGAGAAGCCATGAGGTATATATTGTCACATACTTTGTATCTGCGTACCTTTTATAATAGACGCAGTTACGCCCCTTGGTCGTCGGCGCGTATTCGACTAATACTGAAAGAATCGCGAATTTGTTCGCCCGCGTATATCGGTCGCACCGACGTCGATGTGCATTAATTCTAATCATCCAGCAAGCGTAGCCGTGCGATTCGTTGGGAATCGATATTGCCGAAGGGCCAAATTCTAAACCTTCTTCATCAACAAGCCATACCAGGTTTCCCTGATATTGGCGATCACTTTAGAGAGTTGTTTCTGTGGCTACATGACTCGCCCACTAAAGGGCTACCCTAGGACTAGGGATCTTTTTACTTTAGGCTTTTCTCTACAGCGATATTCTGGGAAGCAATAACCAGAGCGCGCCTTCTCTAGTAAACCTTCGAGATTGAAAAATTGAGAACTCTCGGGTTTTTGGCAATTTTCTACAATCGATCAATCTAATAATATCATTTTTCTCTTCATTCCTTTCCCGAGTAAGAATCGATAGAAATTCACTAATTATAAATAGAATTTTCTAAGTTGTCCAACTAAATTTCATTTTTCTATTTGTATTATGAGTGAGATCATAACAAGGGAAGGACGAGATTAATTAGAGTTAATTAATCCGCGGTTGCCATATAACTGAAGCTAAGTCATTAGTTGTACGAAATGTCGCAACGAGATACGATTACACATCCACGAATAACGTGTAAGCGAAACAACAAGCTTAGACCAAAGTTATAAATCAGGCGAACGCTTTCATTGAATTATTGCACAATATTCTTGTCGAGCATTCTCTTCTCGGTGAGGCTATGATCACTAAAGTTACTGAAGCTTGGAAGCAACTCTCCGCTGTACAGATCAGTCTAAATTAAACTTACAAAGTAGCAAATCATTTTTTGAGCCTGTCATTAAAAAATCAGATGTGCGATTTGTTCTTCGTATTAATCTTAAACTTAATGTAACTTCTGCATAAAACGGCGCACATTATTGCCGAATTTTTCGAAATTACAGATATTATAATATTAACAGTGACGATAAATTATGCTTATACTCGTGGCACTAACAGATGAGCTGAAAAGCTATTGACTTTAATCCTTTGTACCCTAATATCGTTCGTAGCACAGCTGCGCCAGAGATCTTGCTGCGACGTTATATAAAAGCTGAGTATATTAGAAAAGAATTGCTTATCTTAAATATTTAGCATTTTATGTATTTATGTTTGCGTCGCGAGATAATTCGACGATAATTCTGGGCGCAAAAGATTAAAGTGTCCTTATCGCAATTGATCTATGTAACTTTGGTATGACATAAACGTGGATACTTAATACATCACGAAATGAAATTAACACTTCCTAAAATAATGCCTGTGGAAACAATATCCTCCGGTGTATAAGTTATCATGCTATACACATAATATTATCGTTCACGACAGCGTTGTAAGAGTGGGAAAAAAATGTACATATATTAACTATAAAATCAAATTATTAAATACATCTATTGGCTGTATATATATATATATATATATATATATATAAGTAGAATTGATGCACATTTAATCTCCAATAGTAAATTTGCAACACGGCACGTTTAATATCATTTACTGTAATAATTGTTCTCAAATATATTAATTTTACAACATTAGAAATTAATTAACCTAACACAAAGTGATATAAATTAATATTAATATCAATTAATATTTAAAAGAAATGTGTTTATAATTAACAAAACTATATTTATATACATATATTTATGTATGTACATTATGAAAATGATTAATTACTAGTCAACATGCTAAAGAGAGATGCATATAAGGAAGATTACGCGACAAATTAACGCAGAGAATTACATAAATTAATAATAAAAATTGAGATTCAATATATTCTTATTTTCGTGAAACTGCAAAAAGATTAATAAAAATACAATCATCTTAAAATAATAGCAGTTTTGTGTAATTTAATTTATTTTTTTGCGTAATTTAATTAATTTTTTTAGTATGTATTGTTACCCCAAAAAAGTTCCAAAATTATTAATTACTTAATTGACATTATGATCAAACCATACCGTGTTGCATTTAATGTTATCTAAATCTTTTTTGCCAACATAGATGTCACGCTTTAAAATCAATCTATAGATCTCGCTCACAAAGCAAAAACGAATCAATTTATCTGCAGCAACGCGTAGGACTTTTTTTCTCTATACTACTGTTGTGGTACAACCTTACTTCAATATAGTTACAAAAAATAATGCTCTGTTATATCTTTAAAGGAACTCCCTGCTTGATATAGTCAATTGTCTTCGAAGAATTCGCTGAGATACACGTTAAGCTTTTGATCCCGCCTTATCTTGAATTCGCTGCATGTGAAGCCTCTTGTGATCCTTCCTGTATTTTTCAATCGTCAATTCGGCATTGTTGGTACTTGACAAGCTCAATGTTACCGGATCCAGACTCGCCGCTAGTTTCAGATACGTCTCCTCCATTTCTTTCGTGACTTTTACCTCGTAATCTAAGTCCTTGCGAAAATCCTTCAACAAATGATCGTCCTCGAATGTTATGAGATTTTTACTCTCGTCTATGTGCTCAGACAAGATATTAATATCAATGGGTTCATTATTTACATCTCTCTCGCTATAATCCTCAATGTTTTTCGGCACATCTCGAATATTGCGAATCAAACTTCCATCTTGCTCCGAGGATTTGCGCTTTGCAACAGAATCGTTCGGATATACGGATGACGAATTATCGCTTACGTTATTCTTCACACACTTGCTTTTATTGCTATCATGCGATGCGGAATTCTCCACACACATCGATGATTGCACCCATTCGGCCACTCGTTGTAATTGATTGTCCTGCAGTAACACCGGCGGTGGCGAATTATCATCGCTACTAGTCGAAGTCGAACCCTCGGAATCAGCTCGAGATGTCTTTTTCGCGTGCACCAAGACGGTGCTAATTTTGTCATTACTGCCACCGTTACTACTGTACATCTTATAATGGCCAGCGTTGTCCAAGAGAATATTTTTGGAACCTGGAGTGACGCGAACCAAACAATTCCGTGGACCAGTCACGCGATTCTGACTCGAGTTGGACTTGGCGCTCGAATTGAAGGCACCACCGGTCAGCGATTGCGCAACGTCGCTGCAACTGCTAGACGGATCGGAACTAGAGATGACCATGCTGTCGCTGCTGAAACTCGGGCTGGTCGTTACCTCAGTCTGACTGCCGTCATTGTGATTCGCTACATTGTTGTCTGGACTCTTAACCTCGATCACAGTAAATTGCGTGGCATTCTGCATATCTAATCGCTCCGCTGACCTATCATTCTTCCAATCACGATCATTGATAATATCGAGTTCAATATCGCGATTCGCTTTGTTCTTATTCTCCCTCAAAGGGTCTATTTCGGATCTCGACTTCGTCCACTTGTTCTTCCATAGCCTATCGTTAATAATATCAATGTGTGTCTGCTCCTTATCGGAGAATCGATTATCCGCACGTGTCAAATTGCCGGTATCGAAATGTCCGAAGAAGTTTTTGTCACTCCAATACTTAACAGATCTATCGATTGGAGAATCACACTTGTTGGCCCTGAGCGGTTTCGACACCTTGTCGACATTTATTCTATTAAGATCGTTTAATCTTGAAAACGATGACGAATGTTTGTTTTCGTGATTCTGGGAAGAGTTCTTTTTATTCAAACTGGCTCTTGTAATGACATCGTCTTCCTCCATCGTATAATCCTGCCCGTTTCTATTACTCCTACCAACAAACTTGTCTTTGATGCATGGAACTTGCGAAGCGTACTTGACGTAATCGCCATTCATGTGATGACGAATCTTGTTGCCATTCTCGTTGATCTCATAAAAAACCGTATGGGTTACGAGATTCGATTGAAGTTTATCTTTGCTTTGATACTTATCGTCATTCAGCGTGCCTTCTGATGCTTGTTTCTCGACGCTATATGTATAACTCTCAGAAATAGGAAACGTATCAGGCACACACGTTTGTGTCTCCGTGTCTACTGTGAGGATGCTTCTGTGACACGTGCACGTATCGCAATGTTTAGCGAAAATTCTCTCCTTCTCGCGATCTTCCAACACTTTCGCCATAATTGCCGCTGACACCATATCCATCGGCGGCTTACTATCATCACTATCGTCGTCACTGTGCTTTTCCATCGTAGGCTTGGTGATATTGTACACCATCGCTGTCGGCGGAAATGTGGATATCGGCACGGTGATGCTCTTTATGTCCGGCTGTGTCGTGTCCTGCATGGAGCATCGCTTCTGCGCGACGTACGTTCGCACTTTAGCCTGCACTTCAGAAGGCAACTACAATAACAAAAAGAGTAACAGTCTTTTTAAATGTTCAATAACAGATGCATATTGTGCCTTTAAATATTAATCTAAAATGTTTCTTTGCTTTCTATTTATTACTCTCTTGTCTTTTTTCTCTATTTGCGATTACTTTATGTAATTGTTTCTTATCTCTTCTGAAGATTGTTAATTTTTACTCGATAGAAAATATAGAAGATATAGAATAAGAAGTAAAAAAAAGAAAGAAAATGGTAAAAAGCAAGAGACTAAAAGAACATTGTAGATTAGGCCTAAATGCTACTTAATAAACATCGACTTATCTGT
>Ga0157364_1002540_pt1 | contig 17069 bp, 6 predicted proteins | sample AttsexASBM2_FD_111476 | JGI IMG/M metagenome (GOLD analysis project Ga0157364, IMG submission 111476) | Fungus gardens microbial communities from leaf cutter ant in Ribeirão Preto, State of São Paulo, Brazil - Atta sexdens ASBM2 | ecosystem: Host-associated > Fungi > Mycelium > Unclassified ... | reverse complement strand
GCGGATCTCTTAATATCTTTGAGCTGTATTATATTTTTGAACGTCAAACTCAACGTAAACAATGCAAACAGTATTTATCGATTTAAATTCGAAAAAATATTTCTTGTTTAAGAATTCCTTGTAATAATTCTTTACAATAAAAGGAAATTATTTTCTATAAACATTTCTATCAACATTTCCCAGTTTTTCTACAATCAGCATTGCAAATTTATATTGCATATGCATATTTATAACGACGATCTAGTTGTGAAGAATGTTGATTTCTTACAGACTGACAACATATCTTTGCTCGTCCCGCTCTTTCACGCTCGTTGCATTTTCCTCTATGTCAGCTGAGTAACGGATCAGAACACAAATACCAGTAACCGGCACAGCGATGTCCGATCTATGCGTGTGCGTAAGCGTTCGCCCGTCTCTGTCGTGCAGCGGCATTGAACCTACCTTGAATTCACGTTCGAATGGAACGTGGGCGGACTGGTCAGTTTTCTGTAGAAGTGGGTCAATCACGGTCATCGAGCTGCGTGACTTACAGTGATTTTTCCGTTCCTGTCGTCCTCCGATTCGGTTGATTTTCGTGTAATCGTTTTCATTGAGTGGCAATGACATGACTATTCGCGAATCATTACCTTTCATACACGGAAAGAAGAATTTCGTTGAAATATTGAAAAATTTAACTAGATACAAATCTAATTTTGTTGGATAATCAAAATAATTATATAAAACGCTTTCAAACTGGTTGCTAAAATGTCAAAACTTTTTACGGCGTTGCTCATATTAAGCATTCTGCATGATAAGACATTTTCAAATCATATAATATATGTACTTAAAAGTTTTAGATACTTCAGCAAAACTGTTTATTCCATGCTATATTGTGTTCAATTAATATGCTCATGCACATGCAATACGACATTTAATCTCTTCTCATATAAACAATTTTATGATGTCATTTCTATAGCTATAACAATCATGATAATATGGTGACATGGATCTTTTCGATGACTTCTTTGCGATCACGCGAGACTTCTGTACCCAAATAATGTTTGTCACGATCAGATAAAGCACTTTCCTACAATGAACTATGCCGCGAGTGAAATTTTTCGCGTGGGCGTACACTTACGCACACACGCACACACGCTTACGCACTCCCGTATGATCTGGCACCGCTTGAAATTCCACCAGCTACATAAAGGCTTCGTCAACTTTCTTTCATGCTGATGACTAACTAACGTGTCACTTCCGCCAGCATATATTTTCTACGCGAAAGAGTGACCGGGCGTTCAAAACTTTTTGGACGAGTCTGAGCCTGACCAACTGACCCGGTAGCGCAAGCATTGGGACCGCAAACAATTTTACGGTTGATTTTCACTAGCCACGAAACGTCGATCCGACAAGCCGGCAAAAGAAAGTAAACAGTCATTGAAAAACTATGACGCTTTAACGACCTGTTCATGTCAGTTTAGAGTACACAAACTACATTAGTCTGTCTGTCGAATGTCACTGTCATTCTTGCTATTACTGATTTATATTATATGCATATTAAGCAACTTGCCTGTTAAAATAAAACGCAAATCTCAATTGGACGTTTAATTTCGTAGCGGACATCTCCAATTTCTATTTTATATCATAAAATCTCTCTATCTCTTTCCTTCATACTCTCGTCTAAACTTGGCGTAATGTTAATTCAACAACGTAAAGTCTCGCGTTCACCACGCTAAGTAATCTGTCACTTTCTTTGGCGGTGTACACATAAAGTATACCGGGAATACTGTTCATAGATTTTCCATATTTATATTGAGAACACGCCTGATCCATCCAAACATCTCGGGTCAAGCATGATCGTTTAATCATACCAAGTTGGAGCATCCTGGAATGTTTACGGCAATTTCGTTAGGCCAAAGACCTCAGAGAAAAAGAAAGAGAAAAAAGTGGTGGCAGAGGCAGAGAGAGAGAGAGAGAAAGAGAGAGAGAGAGAGAGAAAGAGAGAGAGAGAGAATGTGAGGTGTCTTAGAGGGAAACGGGCTGTTACATTAGGCTATGACTGTGACCCACATTTGGATCGGGCAACTAGCCCATACATTGAAACTTAACGGTACCGAGATGCTTCGCCTCGCCTGACATCAATTCGTTCGTTCCCCGATATAATGCGGCATATGCTTTATGTAGCCGGCGTACATGCATTAGCATTTTACAATCAATCGTTGATTTAAAATCATGAAAGAATTCAAATTTGGAGATCATTCTCAACGAGAATTACGATCCCGTTAAAATTTTTAATGATCAAAGATGATGTTTGTTGCACACGAGTTGCGCGCTATGACATCTTACTCTGATCTTTGCTTGAATAACGTCGATGAACTGCACATTTTATTTCATTCTTTAAAAAATTGATTTATTTATTTAATTTAAATTGCCACTGCATCTTTTTTCTTTGTATTCTCTATAGTCTTAATGCAATAATATCCGTTTTTGGCCGAAAGTTGTTATTTTGGAGTGAAGAGCATGTTTCTTCATCTTCCTCTGACGCGCGTTGCCTCTTTCGTAGCTAACTGTATCGCACGACCGTATGAATCATTGTCAAAGCAGACTTCTGTCATTCCGTTATACGCCTCTGATATTCGCGACTTTTTAAAAATTTTATGTGACATCTGTTTGTTTATCCACTTTCCGTTCTGTCGACACATAATGCGCTAAAGACCCAGAAAAGATTCCTGTTATCTGATTAATGCATATGTGATCTTCAATTTTTTATCGGTAGCAACAACTGTTTTAAGATCCAATAGATTCAATACAGATGATATCTATAGACTTGTAACAAATTTGATAAATATTGTCAACAAGCTAACAATTTCTATATTAATAAAATATCACAATTATTATTTTATTTACATATCCGCTTGATATTGGCCCTTATAGAGCTTTTCAATATATGAATCAATTATGCAATTATCTCGCGTCTCCTACCATAGGGATCGCAGTTGAACGAGCAAAATCATTAAGAGAAAATTATAAGCAGATACGTTAACGATACGAGAGCAAAGTGTTACGGGCAGGAATGTAGAACGTACATCGTGAATGAACAGTTATTATAGACACCGGGTGAAGGTTGATATATATATACTTCTCAGTGGAGATCAGAAAACACGGAAGCGTTTATCTAACCACCGTTGACGGCCATTCCGAGGAAGAATTACATCTTGCGGCATCACGTAATATTTTATTTTATAGAAGTTTTTCTTCCTGTGGTAAAGAAGTCTTTACTTTCGCATTAATGTGTGAGATAATCGAACGGAAGAATTCTGATCTATCGCTTGAGAAAATCACGTATGAGATATCGTGACGGCAAGTTCCGGCGAATCATGTTTATGAAGCTCATTAGATGAGAGAAAAGACTACTGTGTAAAAAGATATTAATACGATTCTGAGGACGCAAGTCAAGAATTAAATGGCATTTTAGTAATAGCATATAAATAATATTTATAATGCCTCTCTTCAATGCCATTCTCGATTACATCCGGTTTTTTAAAAAATGATTTTTTAAAATTCTTGTTTACTTCAATTGCTTATAACTTTTTTATTAATAAAGATATATATATATATATATATTTTTGCTCGATATCATTGCATTTATTAACTGGTATTTAGTATCGAAAAAAAATTTGTTACAGCCAAGTAAACACTAATTAAAAATAATAACATCAATGTGTTACAATTTTATACTCAATATAAATGTAATATAACCATATGTGTTACATAATAGTTACATTCTGGAGTGTAAAATTTCAAATTATAAACATTGATAATAAACAAAATTGATGTTATGTTTAGTTTGTTGTTTATGTTGTGAATGTTTATTTTTGAAAATTATAAGCAAAGTTGAATTGGATATGTAATGTAATGTAAATACATACATTGTGTTGTATTTATGACAAAACGGTATAATGTGGCATCGAAGAGTTAAAATAACTCATTTAAGAAAAAAAAAAACGTTTAATGGAATTGGTCGGAAATCGGCTTGTCATAGATGAACGTAATGATGGAATTTCTTCGTTCTTACAGGTACGGGAAGAAATATCAGACACTTGCCCTGCGTGTCACGCAGGAGCGGTGAGACCGGTGTGTGCATGTTTGCGTTTACTTGTGCGAAAGCAAATGGCACGCATCTTGGTACCTGCATCGATCGTTTCTACTTCGGTAGCTGCTGCAAGATTGACGACGAGCCGGACATCTTTCCGCAAGACAACAGCATCGATGATAGCCCGCCGGCGCCAAGGCCATTTATCACGACCCACAGGCCTACCGGGAGCAGCAGCATACCGGAGTACTTCACGAAGCCCAAGCCGACCGATGAAAAGAAACCAGTCGAAGCTTCACAAATCACGGCAAGTAGATGATCGCTAATGAAACAGCGAACTGGCTTAGCACGTTTCGCCATGTGTCAGTAGAAATGAGCGGTGTGACAGCTGGAGTTCCTAGAGCCGGTTCGATGGAACTGAAGTAATGTCCTTCGCGTATAACTATAGCCTGTCAAATCATCCACAGTGAACTTAATGGATTAATAATAAATAATGCGCTTGCTTTTTATTTAAGATAATATGTGATACTGCGTAACTCCATCTTATTTTGTAAAATTTAGTTTTAAAAAAAGAAATAAGTTTTCAGATGACAATAATGATAAAAAGCGGTAGTTTGGAATTACAATTACGCGAAAAGAAATGATGAAGACGTTTTCTCAGCTCATTCGGATATGTAATAACTTTCTCTAAATGAGGTCATCAAGATAAATACAGTAGCTCGTGTGATCTCACAATTGATTCATGCAGGATTAAAGAAAGTTTTGCATTGCGCTTAATGATCAGTAAGTCATATGTGTGTAACTTGTAAATATGCAGGAATAATGTAATTTTGTTGAGGATATATATATATATATATATATATATATATATATAGATATGTATAACAATTGGCATATTAAATCAAATCGCTGAATAAAAATGTTTGATTTAATTAACAAAATGTGTATAAAGTGATAATCTTTATTTAAGATAAATTGAATTTAAAATACATACCAGAATAATCTTTTTAATTAATTAAAGATAAGTTAATTCTATTAATCAGTCAATGTTGCTTTTAAAAGATTAATTTACTAATTCTACTACAATGCCATCTACAATAATAATTAATTTAATAATTTAATAATTTTGTAGACAATATCTGGATTTTTGAATACGCAAAGCACGCAGACTTCAGCAAATACGATGAGAGAGACGACGAAGTTCGTGACAAAGAAGCCAACGATCACAACAATAGAAACGACAACGCAGACTACTCGCCTCTCGACATTCCAAACCGTGCAAAACGCTGCCGGACTTAGTACGGAAGCTACGTTGAAGGCAACCAACAATACTGTAAATATTCCAGCACATATATCGTCAAGTATAACGAGACAACCTACGAAACCAACCATTTTGGATTCTACCCTCCGACCTAGCACTCTAAATTTAACGAAACTGACGACTATCACATCGGAAACGACCACGAAGAAACCTGTTATCTCAACGACAACAGTACAAAAACCTATGGTGCAGACCTCTCAGAAACCATTCTCTTCTACTACTCGACCGATTGTTCAACATGAATCGACTACGATAAAGAACGTTCTCACGATTACCACGCAGAAAGTGGTGCCTTCAACCAGATTCCCACCAAGAAATACAACGTCGATTAAACCACTGAATCAGACGACTACGAGAAAGCCTAGCACTAAGAGACCTAGTACCACCGTGACAACAAAACGCCCAGTGATGACTACGAAGAAACCCACTACGTTGACAAAGAGACCTTCAACTCCAACGAAGCCTCTTACAAATTCCAGCTTCGGCACCACTTTACCGGCGATAACTAAGCCTCATTCAACCTCTGGCTCATTCAGCAATGGATCTTTCAGTACAAGTGCAGATCGAGCAACGGAAAGTACTTTAGCCTTCATTGGAATTAGACCAACAACTACAACGACAGTAACTACCAATATAATTCAGAAAACCACTATTACGCCTACGAATTTGGATCATAAAGAATCTATTAAAACGACAACGCCGAAGACGACCTTGAAACCGACATCAACGGTCAGAACAACCACTGCTAGACCATCGACTACAACTAAAACAACAATTAATAGACCGATCACGACTAAACCATCTTCGTCGACTACAACAAAGCTGAAACCTACTAAAATCACTAGTACGACGACGAAGATCACTAGACCTGAATACACTAGCGTCACAACAATCACGGAGGAAACGAAGCCGTTATCATCAGCTATAAGTTCAACACTTAGCGTTACAAGACCAAGACCCAGCACGACGAAACCAACACCCTTGACGAAACTTCCTGTGAACACATCCAGTATCGTGGAGGTTATCACAAGCACCTCGAGCTCGATATCCACGTTTACCGTTAAAAACGAGAGCATCTCGACCCATGTAACTCCTACCAAGGATCAGAATGTTAATCACACTCTCGAGGAGATCCCGTTGACTACTTACTCGCCAGGATTGGTAACGTGGAGCTCCAACTCCGATGAAATTTCTACAAAGGCGGTCAACAAAACAATTTCGTCAACATCAACATCAATGTCATCAACGCCAACGTCAACAGTAGCTTCATCGTCAGGTGAATAAAGTTAATTATTTTTTGCTTCTCTTTTTTTATCACAATACAATAACTTTATCAATTCCAACTGGATAATTAACAGCTTGTTTTAACTGTTATATTTAACTGTAATATTATTATATTTAACTGTAATATTAATCGTAACATATTAATTATTTCCGACAATGACTCTCACTACAATAAAAGAAGAAAAATTTTTAATTTTTAATGATTAATATCGTCAATCTGAAACGAAAGGCGAAAGCAAAAGACATTAAATTTACATAGCAATCCGTCAACGGGTTTTCACTATTCCCAGTGTTTTGATGCATACAACGTGCCATACAACGTGAATCGTTATCATGATTTTCTACTGACAAGGGAACGTCACGTTACACAATGAACGTCCGTTTTCTTTAATTTCACCGATTAGCATACAGGCATAGAAACGAATAAGACTGCTAATCACGTTTCCTATAATTCTTCGAAGGGTCGCTCGATGTTGACGATGGGAACATGTATAAGATTCGTGACTGCCCATTGCCAAGTGACATTATTACTCCACAATTTGTTACCGAGTAAAAAAAATTAAATATAAACTAAAATAATCTTACTTTTCATATGTATTCATTCTTTGCCTTTTTCAATATTTATTTGTAAATTTATAATTTACAAATGTTTTCAACTTTAATATTATCCTACTATTCAAAAGGATATTGTCCATTGCTTCCAAAGTATATAATCCAGACAAAAAGTTTGGAAATATTTTTAAAAATCGACATTTTTGGAATTACTCAAATATCTACAATAATGTGTTTTTTTAACAATAATTCTTCAGTTTCAATAAATTATTGAATTTGAAGAATTATTTAAAAAATACACTATTATAATTTTTATTTAAAAAATATGTTTAAGAGATGAAATTAAACATTAAATAACAGAAAGACTTAATGATAAAAACAATATGAAGATTATAAAAGATATTAATAGATTAAAGGCATTAGGACATTAAAGATATTATATCTCTCTAAACAATGTAATAGTATTTCAATTGCATGCAACACAAAATTGAGTTATATTGAGCTTCATAAGTCATAGGCAATCCATCCGTATTTTATATTCATTCGACAAACGATTATTTTATTCTACCCAAATGAATCGAGTTCATTATGGATGCAAGCCAAGGTCGTTTCTCGGATCCTAGAAAATATAATCGAGTGGAGATGTTATGTGGACCATGTCAATAGCACAGCACTCTGACACGTCGTCGGGACAGAATGTCATAATGTCCTAACGGTTCACAAACCGGCTATCCCAGGCTATCCGCCGACGCAATTACGGTCATCTCTCCCTTGTGTATCTCTATCCATTTCGTTGAGCAGCAAGATTTCGAATTATCTTCTAATAACTATGATTCACTTCGCTACCTTGCAAGAAAAAAAAGGAAATTCGCTCTTCTCACAACCAAGCCAAATTGGAGAATTAAACCGGTTCGCATCGCCTTGAATTAGCAGTATATCTGCATGAAACTAACATTTTCTGAGAAACATAGGTCCACGAACTTGAAGAAAACATTCTTCTGATTTTTACACATACATCGCAAAAGTATTCTACTGGATATGTGTAGATGAGCTTTTATCTAATTTTGAAATTAATTTATTTTGACATAAGCATGCATTTTCGGATTAATTTGATTATCCAGTTTATGTTTTTAACGCTTTTCTCACATGTTGATTTACGTTTTAATATTTGTAATTTTTGTTATCATAACTACGTTTTTTTGTCAATGCAATTAAACATATTTGATTTGCAAACTTATCGAACGTTTTTACTTATTTAATACTACAATTAATAAATAATTTATGAACATTAATATCCGCATTGACTCATATCTGCTTTACTTTTCTATTTAGTTTTGATTTAATTTGTTTTCTCAACAAACTATAATCATTTATTATATTATCTATTTCTGATTCCCCTAAAAGAAAAGAATCGTGAATTTGCGATTAATTAAAATACAATTAAGTTTTATATTATGTTTATTCGCTTCGCAGAACAAGTGGAAACTGATTGGTCGCCGATAACAACTCCGGATGGCTGGATAATGATTCAGTCTCCTACCACCGAAAAGTTACCGGAGACTCAAGAGTCGTCGACCGAACCGGTTACGGAATCCCCTATCCAGTCTTTGACTTCTGGTAAGATATATTAATTGTAATCTTTGTGAGTACTCTGTGATTTGTGAATTTGCTCGCAATGGAAGAATTTTCAAGAATTGATAAACGCAATCATGCAAATGAACAACTTGGAAGAAATATCTTCTAATAAGTCTAAATAACAAGAAAGAACTAGAAGTTCTTAGCAAATTTTAGTATTGCAACAAAACTGTATTTTAGAATTTCTTTCTGTTGAATCTTCTTACAACAACACATTCAATTGTTATATAAATACAATGCAATTTTAATATAAATTTTCTATAGAAAATTGTGTCGCTTTTTATTTCATGTGAATGTAACAACTTAATTAATTAATCTTCAATTATACTTCTCGAATTTTCAGCCAAACCAATAACAGAGAGCAGTATCATCCCCGATATCATAAAGAGACCAACGGTGACAACTTTATTGTCAACGATTGCCAGTGTTACGATCGACATGGAACTTCCGATTCCAATGGAGACCCTCAATATGTCGGATTACAAACAAGGTTAATACTTAGATGTTGAACGGATTACAGTATAATGTTACGACATGCGCTTCACGAGCGGGTGCATGAATAAAAGAAATTAGATCGTTCTCAGACTGGGTGACCGGAACGAATCGTTACTCGACTAGAACTAGTCTCAGGACTAAAAACAAAATGACGGGTGAAATGTGAAACTAGATTTAGATCATGGAATTCACGTTATTCTGTTCGATTTTGACCCAGTTAAATCCTGAAGATGATCCACCAACTTCTGATCGTATAACGATCAATGCTTTCATCTTTTCTTTACGGATTACCGCAAGTTTAATATTAATTAAACTCTTCGTTTGACAAGGTACACGTCTCTATTAATCCTAACACAGACTCGCACATGTACATTTTACATGTAAAAAACAATTCTAAGTATAGAAGTAGATTTATATGTCCGTAAAAATTTTCTAATTTTCTTGCTCGTCATTTTGATATGTCACAATTTTTAGATTTCCTAAACTTGCACGGAAAGAATGATTGTGCGAAATGTCTAAAAATTTAGCATACAGACTTGAAAATAATTTTGTTAAACCATCAAAATAATTATGTAGAAAATTCAAGTACCATGAGCAATGCTGCAAAAAATTTTGATATTCATAGCAATCAGTTCCCTACATCATTATTTTAACAATGCAACGAAATTATTTTTAGATCTGTATCTAGTAAAATTTTTAAATACTTTAACAAAACTGTTCTTTTCTTATAAGTTTTCGAAATTTTCCTTTATCATTATACTTTATCTAAATTAGTTTTTAGTATTATCACATAATGTATACTGTATCATATAATGTATACTGAAGTTTATTTAAGCAATTAAAATCGCATTGTGTACAATTACTTACAGTATAGGAAACACTTTAATTCATAGATTATCGATGACTTGACCACTTTGTATGCCATTATATAACTTACCATCATCTAAGTTGCAATAGCACAACTTAATTTAAATAATAATAGTATAGTCGTAAATTTTAACGTCAGTAATTTCCCGTAATCAATAAGATGCGCGCCGAGTGTCGCAAGTATGCAGACAATATTGTCGATAAAAAAATTCTAATTCCACCTACAGGCAGACAAAAGAATTATGTAATGTGACGCATCCGCGCAACGGTACCGGTTCATCCAGTCGAATACAGCGCGTCCGTTCTCCAACATGACTGCCCAATTGGGACTGATGCGATTTAACTCGACATTGTTTGTTCTTACAGTGTGCGGACGAAGAATGTTTCCGGAGCCTAAGATTGTCGGCGGTGAGCGAAGTTCCTTCGGAAAATGGCCTTGGCAGGTGAGCTTGAAGAAGCTCAACAAAACAATTAGAATTAGAGGTCAGGTCAGTAATCGAGCTAACTGCAAAATGTATAAAAATAAATATAAATTAAAACATTTATTGTATGTTTATAATATATTTATTTGTGTACTTCTTGCAATTAGCATAATTACGGACCTGACGTTCTGCTTTCTTCTGACGTTTTGCTTTGCATAATACGAGCGAATATTTATATTTTTAATTAGAATTAGATTCTCTACACTCATTCTTTAGAGTCAGATTCACTCTAAAAGTTTTGGAGAGCAGATATTTCGTAATTGCGTAACATTTTACTATGTTGTCATGTTATTTACATACTTTATTTAAACATTAATGCCTTAATGAAAATCACAAATCTGATGATTATTTGAAGATTGAATTGATATGCATAATTTCAAAAAAATCAATTAAAAAGAATTACAATAAAATTTAATTTTTCTGAGATCGTCACAAATTAAAGTTCAATTCATCGTCGAATAACAAAATCGCAATAATAGATTATATTAAATATGATGCAGAAAAATATAATCATAATAATGACTTTTCATTTTATCTTTTCATTTTATCATTTTATTACGTATTAAAGATAATGCGTAGATCGATCAACGCACATACGGTGATTGATTTTCAAATTACGTGGTGGATTTCCTTGCAGATCTCATTACGTCAATGGCGATCGCAGACATATCTGCACAAATGCGGCGCGGCATTGTTGAACGAGAACTGGGCTATTACCGCGGCGCACTGCGTCGAAAGGTGTTTACCATGGCTACGATATAATCAAGTTTTCTCCCATTCGCACGATCATCTCATCATGCTATCCACGACGTTCTTTAACGTTGCACCGTGAAGTTTCCTCGCAACAATATGCATTCGTTTATGATATTTCCAAATAAAAAGAGATTGTCTCTGCTTGTATAAACATTTTCTCATCTAATATATTTGAGAAGCGCGATCAAGATTATATGAACTGTCGTCCTAAAGTAGAACATTATAAGAAACGTTATAAGAAACTTCATGTTCCTTTAAAGAGAACCAGAATTCCGTAATTTTTTTCCGAATTTTACTATTCACGACGTCTGATCTTTTATCACAATTTTTTTTCTTTACATTGTCGCATTTCAATCTCTTTTTTAGAATTCTTTTTAATTTTTTTAACGTTGAATTTAATTTCTTTTCTTATAACAAGACATTATTATTAAAAATGCAACGAAAGATTGCGAATAGCGTTTTGTTTCCGGATAGAATTTTCCGGTAAGTGAATGCATTGATATATATTTTACAGCGTACCGCCTAGCGAGCTATTGTTAAGGATCGGCGAGCACGATTTGGCGAATGAAGATGAGCCATATGGATATCAGGAGAGAAGAGTGCAAATTGTGGCGAGCCATCCACAGTTCGACGCGCGTACTTTCGAGTATGATCTTGCTCTGTTGCGATTCTATGAGCCTCTTCTGCCATTCCAACCAAATGTTTTGCCGATCTGCCTGCCCGATGATGATGAAACCTACGTTGGTCGTACCGCCTATGTTACTGGCTGGGGTAGACTTTACGACGGTATTAAAATGCATCGTCATAATTAATTAAGTGAAGTAACAATACAACTTGGAATTTATATCCTAATATTAATTACCCTCCGTCTGCGATCATAATTTTCGACTTTCATAATATACAGAAAAATACAGGATTACTTATTGATATCTCTATTATATTACCAAATAATTTTTTAACAAGATATTTTAAGAACAGAAATCAGGATCCGCTCTCCTTTATTTCGGACAAATTTCAAAGTAAAATTTTGCTTGTGCCAAAAAAGATTCAGATTGATGCAAACGGAATGTTAATATTTGATACGTGTTAATTAGTAAAAAACCTATCAATTGTTTTATGATAAAATATTTTATATTAAACTACAAGTAATAGATGAAATATTTTATATTAAACTAAAAATAAAATTATTGTCACTCATTGCGTAGATATCTAAACATATAATTGTCTACTTTTGCAGAGGGACCACTGCCGTCCGTGTTACAAGAGGTTGCAGTACCGGTTATCAATAATACCGTATGTGAAGCGATGTATAAAAACGCGGGTTACATCGAGCACATTCCACATATATTTATCTGCGCCGGTTGGAGGAATGGCGGATTCGATTCCTGTGAGGTCAGTTTTTGCTGGCGATTTTATAGAAATGAAAAAAGTCGTTCGTGCTATTTCAAGTTTTTATCAAGTTTTTTGAGATTGAAAATAGCAATTAAAAAATATTATCCGTATAATTTACATCTTTCGATAATACACATTATTTTGACAATCATATATGATTATGTCATAACAAAAATGTTTTAAGAAATCTTTAGAAAATTAAAATATCTTGATATCTTTCTTACAGAAGATAATCTACAGATAGCTTTCGAACATTATAGTTTCTTAGAAATTAATTATTATTGATATAAAAATTTGTAGCAATAATATTCTGTAATATTTATTTTTATATCAATAATAATAAGTTTTTAGGTAACTATTATGTTCTCTTACAACAATTCAATACTGAAAAGTAATTAATAATTATTAATTATTTATTTTGAATAATAAAAATACTATTGTGCAGTAATTTTCAGTATTAAATTGGATTTCTGTGAGAATTCAAAAGGCAAAAGTTATGTATAAGAATTATCTAAAAGTTACTGATAAGACGTTTCAATTTTGTAAAGATATTTTTAAATATTTTTAACATGTAATAATATGTAAGAATTACATGTATTACAAAGAGATATATCTCTTAATATTCTAACTTACAACCTTCCACCTTTATCAGGGTGACAGCGGCGGTCCAATGGTCATCCAAAGAGCGCGAGATAAACGATGGATTCTTGCTGGAATCATCAGCTGGGGAATCGGTTGCGCCGCGCCTAATCAACCTGGCGTTTATACACGTATCTCGGAATTTCGTGACTGGATCAATCAGATTCTGCAATTCTGAATGTCTCGGAAAGAACGTGATCTGCGCTCGAAATTCGCGCTTTTGCATCGCGCCGACTATGGAGTTTATAACGATCGCTAAGCGGACGAATGGCACCATCTGCCGGAGCTGTGAGCCAAGTGCAATTTAGTGGAAAAATCTAAGAGGTCCCAGCGCGGGGATTCACAGAGATTTATGTGCATGTTACGAACTTGGACGACATGTGGAGCCACTGATTCAATTTTCCTGTGTAAAGCCGCAACGTATGCACGTATATACACGCGATTTCCTGGGAAAATCTGACATGTTACAACGATACAATGGATATTGATTTGCGTATCGGAGACACTGTGGATACCAGTGATAAGCATATCAGACTTTGTGACAAGGATCGAAATTTTCGATCAATTTAGATTCCTTTATCTAGAATCGATTTAAAATAGTTAATTCCAGGACATGGAATTACTTTTTTAAAGTAAATTATTCTTCTAGATATAGATTCAGCATTAATTTCTTAAGTTTTCTCCTTCTACCAAACATGCATTTATATCTAATGTGTTCAGTTTGCTCAAAGCTTGATTTAACGAAAGCTTATAAAAATGCATGTGATTGCGATAATTAATAGATTTACAAAGGAAACATTAGATCTGTTATTAATTTAATAATAGAAAATAATTTTTTTATTGAACTTCCATTATAACTTAATCATTTCCGGAAAGAATTTTCCACTCTTCAATTTGAAATAAATTGAATTAAAGTAATGTGATTTAAAATATAATATATTTAATTCAATATATAAACATTATTTCTAGGCAATTTGACTTTCAGCTCGGAATTACTGTTCAATATTTAAAAAAAATATTTAAAATTTAATGTTTTGCATATCTTCTGATTTATCATTAAAAGCGATTAATCGTGAAGCTACTGTGAGATTCAGAATTTACATGTTTTCTAAATATGTATTTACATATAAAAATATAGTAGAATAAACTTTTGAATCACAGTGTGCGCAAAAATTGTCTATGTAAATGTTGTTACGCGGCATAACAAACATTTTATGGTATCGTCAAAAAATATTTTAGCGAAAACATAGTCAAATGAATATAGTTTACAAAAATCTATATTTTTTATGAGTTTTCCAATTTTTGCCTATCAGTGAACAAACTGTTAAACTTTTTCATCAGAGAGAAAGCTTTCTAAATATTTTTAGATACAAAAATTGCAAGATTTACATGAGGCATCCGTATACGATATTTTATATAAATTTCGGTTTACATCTAGAAACTCAAATATAATCGGGCGTAGAATAAATCCCACAATCGCTGATTGAAAAAAGATCGAGATTTTTAAATTTTTCTGTGAAATTATATTCTATTATTTTATTATTGATAAGCACATTAGACTTTGTAACAAAGAATTGAAATTTTCGATTAATTTTTATTCCTTTATCTAGTACCGATTTAAAATAATTAATAAAATAAAATTATTAAACAAAAATAAATTATTTCTTTAACTTTTAACTGGTCACGTAGTTGCCACGATTCCAAGTTATTTTATTTAACGATGTATTGTCTCGCGGCAAATTAAAGATTAAATATTTATAGGATAATTGGATAAAACGAATAATCAGTATGCAGATTGTGTTACCAATTGTTTATGAAAAAATTCGTTATTAATATTTGCAATAATCGAGTTGCAATTGTTACTGTGATTTAATATTCCATACCGACGTCAATCATATAATTACCCTCGTTATAAATTTACATAGTAATTTCCAGGGGATTCCAATGGGAAAATTTCAGTGCATTCTTCAAAGCTCATGAATATCCAGTTATCCGATTGATCTTGAGGAAGAAACGAAGGGAAATTCTGTGCCCGACTTCATAAATTCTATCTCTTTCTCTTTCTTTCTTCGAAGACTTCTTCTTCATTTCATAATTACTTAAATATAATCTCAAATAAAAATTCGAATTGACGGTGCGCTAAAAACGTGCTCATTAATCTCAATGGCTTGTTTGTCAGCCAACAAGCAAGTCATTACATACATTTTAATTTAAAGAATGTATTTCATATAAATTGCGAGTTAAATTCAATCGAATTGGAAAAATCAAAAAGACACATTCATTTACATATATTTACCGCGGAGTTACATGTATCGAGATATTATTTTATTTAATTTATAAAAAAATTTATATCTATAGAGGCATAGATTATAATATATTATATATACATATGTACACAATGACGTAGGCGCGAGTATGTGTGTAATTTAATCGCGCATGTGTTTTAGATGGCATTTATGAAGAGATATTCTGTACTGTGTTTTTGAACGACATTTGCCAGAATGTTAAACGCCTTAGTTATTCAAAGAAATATTTCGCACGATTGAATTGATAATCTAACACAGTTCTACGCATATGACTTGAAAAAAATGTATCATATTGTCTCGCGTTCTTATTATCGCGCAGATATTTTTACTAATTAAAGCTATCGACAAATGTCGCAGCGCAAGATAATACAATTGGAATAACGCAATTCCATTGTACATGTAAATATTTGATATCTATCAGATTGTAGTGCGGTAAGTGCGGCAGGTTCTCACACCTATCCGCTTTTCATCTCTCGTTGGTCACGTCCGCCTTTGTATTTATAAGACGATTAAAAAGCGATCATTCACATCTGCAAATGCTATGCCGAGTTGTGTCAATTACTCCTACCATTTCCCTTTTTTCTCTTTCCTTTGCTGTGTTTGTGTCGCGTGCATTGTATCTCCTCTTGCGTTATTGCCAGTGGCATCTCCGTCGCTGCATAGCGAACGATGGTGTAGGTATTTAATATTAGCACGCAAGGAAAGTTCGTGATTTCAAATATCGCCCAGGCGCCACAGACATCCACCTCTCTGGGTTGGCTATCAGCGTGAATAGGGAAGACGAAGGGTGAAATTTTACAAAATTGAGTTCGCTGCTTTAATGAACGGTACCTAATAAACTCTTTAGAAGATGAAATCGCAATTCGTCGTCAATGTTTGGCGCGGAAATTTTAACATTGTTAAAATTAGGAGACACGGTAGTGTCTCGGCGCTAAGCCAAGCCCAATGACACTATCCATACAGCACAGAATTTGCAGCAATATCTCTGCTACAAAATCTCTGCAATGTTGTAGCAGTGTTTGCTGCGACTTTTATGTTATAGGGATACCGTGTTTCTTTACGCGAAACCGCGAGTTGTAAAGGATCGAGATTATTGGATCTCAACAATGGCTGAACCGATCAAGTTCTACATACGCTCAATCAATAGCGTTCACTTAAATTGTGTAATAAAAGTGCTTTTATTAATTTTTTTTGCCTACGTGCCCTACGAGCAGAGATATTGCAACGCAAAGTCCCGATTTAAAAATTTTAAAAAAGTTTTTAAGATACGT